>Ga0180216_1000526_pt1 | contig 39962 bp, 60 predicted proteins | sample eDN3rd37CBELigMG_FD_128879 | JGI IMG/M metagenome (GOLD analysis project Ga0180216, IMG submission 128879) | Enriched Miracle-Growth compost microbial communities from Emeryville, California, USA - eDNA 3rd pass 37_C BE-Lig MG (version 2)... ...
ATCCGGCGATACGGGAGCAACGGGGGTGGGGCGAGTGTTCTCTAGATGCTCCGCATCTTCGTCCAAACACGTGTTGCAAAGGCCGTTCGCATTGCGAGGTACAGAACCGCAGCGAACACACGACCCATCAGAGGGGAAGTCATCCTCGTTGGATAAACTGCAATTCCATTTTTCAATTATGCTGCCATCAGCCGATCCATCGCAAAAGCCAAGCATAGGGCAATCTGTAGGATCAGCATGGATGATGGCATCCGCATCGCCTTCGGAAGGCCATAAAGCACTACGTAACATCATGGTTTTACTGCAAAACGGGCAATGCTTCAGTTCACTCGCCATGACGGTCGCCTCCTATTGAGTAATAATGATCCATCCCCGGCGACGGTCCACAAGCAGCAGCTATCGCTCGCAGCGCTTCCGCCTTAAGCTTTTCATGCTCCCAAGATGGATGGGGTTCGATAAACTTCCGTGCTGCCAAGGTTGCCGTGATGTAGCGATCCATCATAGCCGCTTCTTTTCGGTTTAAGCTCATGATCCCGCCACCTCCTTAGAAGGTGCAGATGGGAGAGTTTCGAAGCGACCGTCTTCAAACTCTTCACGCGGACGAACCCAAAGAGAACCGTCATCGACGCTGCGATAGATGGCGACCGAATGAAGATCAACAGATACGCTTCCTGTCGCGGTCTCTTCCATTGGCTCGTGCCAACTATCAGTCTGCATCCTACCAAGGCCGATCAGCGAATAATGAGTGCCACGCTTCTTATGCCGGTGTGTTGGCAGCCACCCATCCCCCTCGACCTTACCGGCGTCGGAAATATGGTCCGGGGAGGATAGGGCGCGGATGGCGTCCTCTATCTTGGCTAGTGCCTTCTGAGCCTCAAACGCTTGTGCGCTATCACCCTCGTAGCAGTATATCATCGCCCGGATCGTGGCGAACTCTTCCTCCAACCCAAGCTCACGCGCTGCAGATGGCTCAAGAGCGGAGAGGATGCGAGCCTCATAATCAGCCTGTGCGGCGGCTTTGGCGGCTTCGAGAGATTTGCAAGCCTTTGATATTCCGGAAAGCCCATCATTACCGACGTAGTAAGTTACCCTCCATGTTTCTCTATCGTTCCAGTCTCTGTGAATGGAATAATGTTCATTAAAAGGGCCATCTACGTCTTTGAGAGGGTGAACCGTATGCATGAGTGGTCCAGCAACGGCATAGAACTCCGTTTCCAGAAAGCCGGTTTGACCTGTAGCTACCCACTCCAGCTTCTTCACAGCCCCTTGCACGTGGAGGAAGGGGAGAGCAGCGATGAGGGCGCGGTGAACGTCATTCGTAAAGTCCCCAGTGCTGTTCATCAGTTCTTTTTCAGCCGCCTTCACGGCTTCTTCCGGTATTTTACCCATTATATTTCTCCACTTCTTCCTGTGCCTGCATCATATCATATGGATAGTTAACAAGTCTCATCCACATGTTATAGGGCAGTTCGTTCCCGGTTGCTGCAAACCATGCATTAACAGGTTCTTTTCGGTCCATCTCCACATCAACCATTATGTGCCCGAGAGACTTTGCTATGATTGAAACTGTTGTCATGTTTTCTCCACATAATCACAATTACATGTTTAGAAATGAGTGTCAACCGACAATATGCGGTCTATCTCATTCTCAAGCTCAACCCTTAAATACCAAGGGAACTCACGACTATTCCATCGACCTGATTTAACCAGTGATAGTGCTTTCTGCCGTACCATGTGCATCACATGGTCTTTCGTAGCATCCGAAACGTCCACCAGGAATAGATTTCCCGCGAGAACGTCTTCGTAGTCTCTGGTAGAGTACATCTTGCTGCGCATAGTGTTCTATTTCCAGCTGTGCTAGGAGGTCGATAATATTTACTGGTAGCAAATTTCAACCCCTATAGCCAAAGCAAGCGCGTGCTCTGCCCTTGCGCCAACGCTTTTCTCCCAACCTTTCAGCATGTAAATTTCGTCAGCCTGGGTACATATAAAATCGCAATATTCTTTGAATGCTGTCTTTGTTGGGAACTCATTCAAAGGTCCATCATATAAAAAATCCCTGGCAGGGTTGTAAACTTCAAGACCGATTTGCTCCAGTATTTCTGTAGCCTTATTAAATGCTGGGTAGTTGTATTCTTGTAAACCAGTCATTGGTCCGCTTACATAAACTTTTCTTTTCAAAATTCCATTCCCTCTTGTTTAGGCTCACTAACAGGAGCATTAACGAAAATATCAGGCTGGTCGTAAGCCTCTTGAATGCGCTTACAAGCTATATCGAAATAATCCTCGTCCAGTTCGATTCCGATGAATGAGCGACCCTCTTTAACGCAGGCTACACCCGTCGTTCCGCTGCCCATGAAGGGGTCAAGGATGAGTTTTGAGTCTTTCAGGAAGGATAGGCACCACTGCATTAGTTGAACGGGCTTTTGGGTTGGGTGATTAGCGCCGTCTTTTTTAATAGCACTGCGATTTTTTACATACACCCTTGAGGGCATATTTATAGAACAGTACGCAAGCTCATTGTCGCTCATCGTTAACCCGTGCTGCCCCTTATCCCAACTTAACCACCCTCGACCAACCTTTTCTATTTTGTCTTGGAAATAATTACCTCCCCATATAACCTGTTCATCCGATATAGAAAAAATCGTGTCAAAGACTAATTTATCAGGTGTTTTATTGTCCCATCCTTTAAAATCATATCCTTTGCGATCTGATTTTTTACCTTTAATATTCTCTTTCTGCCCGTCAATACCAATACCATAAGGCGGATCAGTCACCACTGCATCTACTCGTCCTAAATGTGGCATTACATCCATGCAATCCGCCAAATACAGAGTACAGTCCCCGATAACTTCTTTACGTTTGTATTTCATAATACTTCTCCACATATGTTTCAAAAGCCTGCCACGCCGCCTTAGCCCCCAGAGCGACGCAAACGAACGCACCTGCATTCTGCGCGGCTGTAAGGTATTCAATCTGGCCGTCTTGCCATTTGCTAAGTTGCGGATTGGCTCTTTTTATCTCACAAAGAAATGACGGGTTTCCGGGCACGATACAATCTGGAGCGCCTTTCGTCATGCCCTCAGCCTTATGTTTTGCCATAGACGAAAACTGTCCTTTTGAAACCAGTCCCTCATTGCGCGGGTGGAATACAATCTTCCCGAACGTATCAGGATATACACGCCTAATCTGGTTTACCAGGCTCATCTGCTCGACCGTCTCCAATGGGCATTTGCCGCGAAAGGTTGGGTCGCCGAATAGAGGTATGTGTGGGGGGAAATTCATGATGACGTACCCTTTATTTTTTTGATACCTTCAATCATGCATGATTCACATATGTAATGAACATACTCTCCACTATTTACATCCATACATAAAACAGCTTCTACGTCATTCCTACATTCATCGCAAATTAATTGAGTCCATGAAGAATTTCCTATTATTTTATCGACATCACTCTTTGTAAAATTCTCTGCAAGTTTTAATAACTTCTCTTTTATAATCATTTTATCTGAATGTATCCAATGTGGAGCGCTATATTGCTCAGCCCACCTATTAGGAGCATTAGATATGACGTCATCACGTTTAATAATGTCACTCATGCCGCTATTCCTCTCACTGGTTCTTCATCCTTTGGTTGATTATACCCAAGGATGGCAAAGAATTTACTATCTGTCTTGCGATAAGATATTGTCTCAGGCTTAACATTGCCGTTGTCAGTAGTCAACATGAAATTGTTGTATTCGGCTTGTTGCTTTGGTGTGCGCCCATCAACCATAAAGTAAGTTGTGAAAGCACGATATGGCGTAACCCAATCCACACGCAAAATAGCATTGCCAGCTTGCGAAACGCTTCTTTTAACATCCATCGATATAACCTCATCACATTGCGGTAAATGAGGGTCTTTCTTGTGGGCTTTAAACTCCCCCACGAGCCGTTCATTGGGGTCTACAAGTTCCGCCTTGCACACATAGCAATATCGCGCAGCTATGTCGTTTTTCTCCCCACACGCTGGGCAATCCTTCCCGCTCCATCTGTAGCCGCATCTCTCCACCCTGCCATCGCCAACAGGAACATAGCCAAAGCACCGCCTTCCATAATGCCCAGACAATGGTCCGTATTCTGTCATGATCTGGTTGCCAAACACATCCAGGCAATACCCATTCTCATCTTTCTCATGATCGGCATAGTCTGGGATGCAGGAAAATTCGTTCTCATAGCCGCAATCAGGGCATTTTGCCTTTATCGGGATGGATTCGCCTTTTTCTTTCTTAGCCCTGATGATCGGGTTGTATATGTCCCCGTCAGGAAAGTGATTATCAATGTTGGAAGCGTAATCCAGAAGAATCGAATACTCTTTACCGTCATGTAATCTCCACGCTCTCCCCAAAATCTGTGTCAGCAGCGCACTAGATTCAGTCTGCCTCAACAATGCGATGACTTGAGTATGAGGGGCATCAAACCCCGTGGTCAAAGTACCAACTGACGCAAGATAACGTATTGAGCCATTCTTGTACTTATCGATAATGTGGTTTCGCTCACCCTTTTGGGTATCGCCGGTAACCATGGCAGAGATTGCAGGCGGAAGAGAAGCCATAATCTCCTGTGCATGTTTTACCGTTGCAGCGAACAGCATGACACCACCTGGGTAGGGACGGCTTTGCTCAATTACATCCGCAACAATAGCTGCCGTCTTTCGACCCTGCCCCACAAACGCTTTATCAACGTCATGTGCATCGTATTGGCCCATCCTGTTTAAGTGAAGCCCAGAGGTGTCGTATCTGCTGGCGTTGATCGCGCCAATGCGCATAGGAGTGATATACCCTGCGTCTAGCATCTCCTTTGCAGATACTCGATGGACTAGTTTGTGGAAATATGGATTACGGGTCTGGTCATCAGTGATAGTACGTCCGGTTTCATCAATGCGATAAATGTACCCATCGCCAAGCCTATAAGGCGTCCCCGAAAAACCAATAACCCGTAACATTGGGTTGCTTTTACGCATCTCATCAATGATGAACTTGATAGTTGGAGTGATGCCGTGGCACTCGTCTATAACTACCCCCGCGTATCCATTGGCGAATTTTGATGTAGCGTTCTTCACCGTCAAAGGAGAACCAAACACCACCTTATGACGCGTTGACTTACTTCCTGCGCTTGCGGAGAATATAGAGCATGGTTCACCTGTTAAACGATATTTTGCTGCGTTCTGCTCTATAAGCTCTTTTGATGGAGCCAGACACAGAACACGCTTGCCTTTGCTAACACTATGCAGGAAGTCGGCGATCGCGGCTATAAGGTAACTTTTACCGGCTGCGGGAGCTGCGTCAATGACGCAAGGCTCCACTGATTGTCGTAGGTATTCAACCAGCTTGTCATGGCAGGTTTGTTGGTAGGGGCGGAGGGAGAAGGTCATGTATCACCATCCTAGGTGACGAAGATACATAGCGATGAACATACCAGAGCCTCCCAACAATATCCAAATTAATTGATATGGACCTGATTTGTTTTCATTTGGCATTTTCCATATGCCGCAAAGTACAACAAAAAAAGATATTACAAATAAAGCAACATCCATCTCACCACCCCACACTTAAAAACCGCTCATGAATCTCACGAACAATACGAACGTCATCAGCACAGTATTCCGCAATCTCATCATGCAGACATTGCTGCCACATGTAATGAACCTGCTTGCCGGTCGTTTCGCCCTTGCCTTTAATGCCAAGATTGCGCGCTAGATTATCCAAAGAGATAAACTCTTTGCCATTACCAAACGCTGTCATAGTGTCGAACACCTTATTATCCCACGGCTTTAAACTCCGCGGCCAAATGTGCTCAGGCGGTAGTTTGACACCAAGGACAAGAGCGCGTTTAGTCAGGAATGGGATGTCAAAGCCGATGATGTTGTGGCCGACTAGTGTAGATTCCTGCATTTGGTTGAAGAAATCTTGCAGCATAACCTTTTCTGAACCAACATCACCTATTGCCCATTTCTCATCATTCGCCACAATACAAGCAACATGCCCCTTCCAGCCGTCTAGGGCCGTCTTTTCCCATGCTTCTTGCGCGTTTTCTTCTATGTATTGCGCAATGGTGTCTGGGTTCTTATAATTTGCAGGGATCTTGATTGATTCCTTAGCTCTTTCCAAGGCTCCTTCTGATTGGTCTGGGATGGTTTCTATGTCGAAATATATGTAGGTCATTTCCCATTCTCCGCCAACGCTTCTGCAAGCTGATTAAATAGATGGGCGGCTTCACGTAGTTCATCAGCATCCATACCGACAATCGGGACAGACGTTCCAACGGAAGCCGGGGCGAAATCCAGTGTTACTCTGTTCTTCATATATGTTCCCGTCACCTCAAAACGACCATAAACCCCCGGCACAATCTCACGGCGCGTTACGGTGCGGATGGGGCCAATGCGCTCCAAGTCGATTTCTTTTTCAAGGCAAATCCCATATTCTCCATGTGTATCAACACTAACCATTCCATGGCCTTCAATACTCACCACTGTCCCAATATCGCCGTAGGAACCCTCAGTAAGATACCGTACCCTGTCGCCTACATTAAATTTACTCATCTTTCTATCCACTTCCTCAGCGCTCACCAACAGCGTAAACGGCTTCCATTCATACGTTCCCGTTGCGCCCTCCTTTTAGGGCGACCGAAGCCGCCCTTTTGTTTAATCAGGAATTAAAATGGCACGAAGTCGTCAATGTCCTTGCTAAGTTGGCTAGAAATAGATGTCTCTTTAGCCTTAGCCGCCTGCGCCTGTACATCCTCCTTGGTAACTTCCGTTACCGGATCATTCTTGGGGCCAACGTAGTAAACCCAATTGCCCTTTGGCTTCTTGGTTTCTGCATCATCCCAAGTATTCAGGCCGATCACCATAGGCTTATTATTCAGCGCCAGAGCAAGGCTTTCATCCGTAGGTTCTACGCCTGCCTGAGCAAGCTTTCCTCCTGCATTGGCATCAATAGCCGCCAACATCTTAAGAGCCTTGTCTTTCTTGGCCTTTGCCTTTGCAGGGTCTTTCTGCATGGGGTCATAGTCAAAGCACCAAACCTTCTGAAAAATCTTACGCTTGTTGTAGACTTCTGGTTTGATGATACCCCACTTGATTTCAACGTATTGCTCTACGCTGTCTTTAACGGTGGCAATCTTCACATTCTCGATAATAGCAAGCACCTTAGTGCCCGCTGGGATTGGCAGAATATCACCACCGCCTTCAACCTCGAAGCTGGTAGTGGTATTTGCAATGGCGCTTTCACCCGTTGATGTATTCCAGAATGACATGTTTAGTTCTCCTTATTAAATGTAATCTTGTAGGGGATTAACACCCATCTGCACAACAATATCGTCCTTAATCCCTAGACGATTCTTGCTAACGAAGGCAGGGTGCAGAGTAGTGGTTAGAATAATATCACCAGTGGTAATAGCTTTCTTGCGTTCGTCTTCTTCACCACGGAGGATGGTTGCTTGACGAAGGAATCCTACCACGTCAACATCGTCAACATATGACTTCATTGACTCGCGATGAAGACGCAGAGAATACTTTGAATATGGTTCACTATCTGGCGGATCAATCCGTTCAATGTCGGCATGACCGATGAAAACAACGTGCATACCACGCACAGAACGAAGGTATTCAGCGGCCTTGCGAAGCTTGGCATGTTGAGCTGCAACCGCTGCACGTCCTGCTCCCCACCCTCCAAGGGCCTGAGCTATTCCTCTAGCTTTTGGATCGCTATCAAGAACATCCTTGATGAACATGCCCTCCATACCTGTCGCGCTGTCAACGATCAACGTCTTAAAATCGTGTTCATCTTTGCAGAGTGCTGTTAGCTGTTCCCATAGCTTGGCAGGGCTATCTGTAATCCCCAATGATGCGGCCTTATTAGGTGCATCACGCGGCACAGCTTCACCCTGAGTACGGATCATATAAGGCTTAGGGAATGTAAGCGCTGTTGATGTTTTACCAGTGCCTGGCGTGCCGAACAGCGTCACAATCAACGCCTGCTCGCCACCGTCATTTGTTGCGTTTTGTAGAATGCTCATTTATTTGCCTTTCTTCAATTTCCGTATTGCATTTAGCATCACTCAATTGTATAAGTCAACATAGATTTTCAACAAAAGGGAAAAATATGAAATACCTCACAGGACCGGAGCTTCAGGAATATCTACGTAACCTTCCTTATGGTGGCTTGCATAAAATGGCAAAGGAAACAGGGATGATTTACCAGTCTCTCAGCCGCATTAAGGTAGGGAAAACCATCAACCCCACATGGGAAACCATTAAAAAGGTTAGTGAGTATAAGGCATCGCAGGAGGAATTGAAATGAGTGAGTGGAAGACGATTGATAGTGCGCCGAAGAACGAAAGTGTCCTCCTATGTGTAGGAGGGAAGATCGTCGTGGGTCATTGGAAACTTATGTGGCAGCAATGGCAGGCTGAATACTCGCACGACGATATGGGGTCGTTGCCTAGTCCCACCCACTGGATGCCATTACCTAATCCTCCGGTGACGCCATGACAGAAACCCTAATAACCGCGAATCTAATTCTGACGTTTATTAACCTATGTATATTAATGCGCCTTTAACATTAACGCCCCGGTTTTTACACCGGGGCTTTTTGCATATATGGGTGGGTTTTATATACTTTGTCCTTCACTAAGCATCACCTCCTTCCAGGTTATCTCACATAATACCTTTTCAAAATTTCAAGATTCTTTTTATTGGTATCTTCTTCCACACAAATATCACCACGTGCCACCATATGAGCCAGTGCCTTTTCTACTTCATCTTTCCCGTATTTTGATATATTTGATCTTGCTGCAATCCACGCAAATGTTTGCCCGGGCTTGTTTTTTACTGCCTTGTATATAGATGCCAGAAGCTTGTCCGCCTTCGAGAATGATTTATCCTCAATGGTGATTGCGCTTACCTTTTCTTCAGCATCGCGCATAGAAGCGGCCATTGCCCATTTTACATGCTCAACAGTTATCAATCCATCTGGTATGCCAAGGATAAGAGCAATCTTAATCGCCTTCTCGCACACACGTCTGTAAAGACCAGAGAATGGCTCTAAGCCCATCTCAATCTTGCTCTGGTTATAATCAACAGTCCAATTGATACACCGTTCAATAAGTTCCTCTGCCTCTGGCTCTATATCAACCAACCGCAACGGCCCTCGACGCTCAATCCTATCAAACTCTTCACTGCTATCCACGCCAGATAGGGCAAGAATCTTCATTTTCATGCCATATGGCATATCTTCTTTGGTAAACCCTGGGTTTGGATAAGGGTTAATATCAGGCTCGACACACATAACCGTACGGCCAAGGAACCCGCTTTCCGCGTTATCAATGACCATCATGCGTGATAGCTGTGTAGGAGTGGTAAACCCAATCAAAGACAAGAATGGCTCAACAAGTCTATCGGCTGTCTTCAAGCGCTCTTTCAGGCTATCAACCATCTTTTGAGAATGCTCTTTATCCTCATTTTCCTCGACCTTCTGCGCGAAGTAAGCCAGCTTATCGCGCATCATCTTTTGCAGTTCGCGCTTGTCATCGCCGCCCACAATATGGAAAGATTCAGACTTGGTGTAAACGCTCATGAATGTTTCAATAACGCCCTCAAGGTGAGACGCGCCGGATCGAGAAGCGTTGCTAATCTTGGCAAGATGCGCTCCAACTTCATCAATGGTGTATATTGCCGCCTGATGATGTATTAGATTTTGATACATTTCACGTTCAGACTTAATCTTTCCGTGATTGGCCTCAGACATCCCAGCGAGGATTATGATCTTATTAACGGCCTCCAGCACAGCATCTTTGCCAGTACCAGAACCGGCCACACAGAATATGGCAAGATTCGCCCTTGTCCGGCTGGTGTCGTTCGCGGCGTAGTTAAGACCCGCAATGTTGCCAATAGCGTATAGAGAGGCCATTGCGGACAGGTTTAAGCGAGGATAACGGCACTGTTTGTTAATCCACCGTGTCACCTCCCCGCAGAAGCCGGGGGGCATTGTCAGGTCGATTGTTGAGATATCTACAGGGCAACCCTTGATAGGGTTTTTCACATCTTTAATATCTTCTTTGGTAACTCCCTGAGTGACAGGATTACCAGTGACGGCCTTCGCAAACCATCCTTGAAGCTCGACTTCCTCAAATGATACCTTCTCTGTCCATCCGCCATCCTTCGCCATTTTAATCAATGTGCCAATGGTTACAGGATTTGATGACTTGCCGAATGAGTGCCAACGGGCGTCAATGGCTTCTGAATTGTATTTAGCGCTACGCTTGCTCCATTCATCCCACAGCGCTACACCGTTGCCGTGAGTGGCGTCATGGATAGCCATACCGATCTTTACCCAATCGGAATAATCATCGTAACAATCAATATGCTCCAGCATATCTGCAATCACGCTGTCAGATATGTCTATCGTGCTGCCCTCATATTCAATCTTTCGCCTTTCCTCCCGCTTTAGAAACTCAACAAGAGCGGCTGGCGCATGGTCTATGTCATCCACAGAACCAGACAGGACGTTATATTTGCGACCAGACTTATGAGGCGATCCAGGGCCTACAACGAAGCCGGTATGCTTGAAATCAATACCCTTATAGTCTTTATGCGTCTGGACCGTTTTAACGTCTGCTGGCAAGGAAAAATAAAGGTGTTTGGACCCACCACCAGAACCTGTCTCAACGATAAGGCCAGCGGATGCAATATCAGGGAATTTCTCCAATAGTGCTGCATATGAAGCCAGGCCACCGTTCTTCGCGTCCACGTCAATTACCAATAGATTGTTGCACAGAACGCCATATCCGCGCCCCATGCTGTCAACCATCATGGACATGTTTTCAATCTGGTCATCATCCCATTGCGGGGTATTCTGCCAGTTGGAAGCTACAGGATGCTTGCCTATTGCCGTACATTTTGGATTGCCGCAACCACAATAATTGCCATCAATGCTTTCCAGCATGAAAACACGATGATTGTTCTCAGCAAAGGCTTGTATATGTGTGTTGGTCATGATAGATTATCCATGTTCTGGCGCTTTTGCCTTTCTTCGTCGGAACCCACAAGCCGCTCCGGGTGTCCTCCACCGCCTGTTGAGCGGCTTTTTTTATGCAATACGCCAGCAGAAATACTCACCGTCTTGTTTGCGCACGGTAAACTTTTTGTTGTTTCGAACAGCATAAGATGCTGCACAGCTTCTTACATTGCCCGGATTCTCTAATCCCAAACTAAAACAGTCTCCAATCTGCATATCCCTGAATGGGTATTTGGGTGGCTTACCTGGACCATATTGTTTTGATCCATCAAGTGGACGCCGACTTATTTCGAAACTCATTTCAACGCTCCATTTTTGTCATACGAGCCTAGCATAGTACGAATTAAAATGAAGTCAAATATTTTTCCATTTTGTGCAACCCGACACAATGTTTACAACCAACAGTTGATCCCAAAGATCCCTATAAATCCCATGCTTTTGGGATCAAGTAAGTTGTTGAAATTATTGAGGAATCTTCAATTATCCCTAAATCCCTAGAAATTCGGTATAAGAGTAATATAGAGACCCTAAATTGAGGATAGGATAAAAAACTATTTATCTTTATATATCATATACTTAGCTATCTTGCTACATTTAATTGTAGCAATTATATGACTTATACCAACTGTTACCCACTCTCCCCTTATACAAAAAAGCCGGGATCAAGGGATATTCGGGATAATGCTTTAAATTCAATTACTTAGTCGATCCCAATTTCTGGGATCTTTGGGATCAATGATTTTGGGGCATTTTTCGTATCAGGTTGTATCTTTCTTACAATTATGTGTTGACACGATGCGAAAGGTGTGGGATGGTGGGTTATCGAAACAACGAAGTGGAGAAAATTAAATGATGACACCGAGAGTAAGCCAAGCTGATATTTTTGGATTGAGAAAAACAATCGATGGCCTGATGATGGACCTCGATATTGTTGAGGAAGGAATGGAAATGACAAAGAACGATATGTGGGTCTGCATCATGGCAGGCGTAATGTTAGCACTGGCATTTGCAGTGCCGTTTGTAATTCTGGCTGTGGGGGTGGTGTGATGATCAACGCTAAAATTATCCTGGCATCTGCCGCCTTGTTCGCAGCCCCAGCATCCGCACAAGCCATAGAGCCGGTGGACGCACTAACTGGAATTATCCGTATGGAAGTGGCAAGACAGTATTGTGGGTTGCCTTTACCGGAGGATGCATTGCGTGAATTGGTTGGTGTAGTAGCGCCCTATGTCAAGAAAACGCCACAGGAGTTCACTGAGAGCGTTCGTCGTGCTGCTGGGGAGTTGGGCGCTAATTACGCTAGAAACGGCTCCTTGCCCGGTTTCTGTGCGAATGTGGGTAAAATTTATGGGATGTATGGGAAATGAGTGATCAGACAATTGTTATTTTGGCAGTGTTTGCCATGTGGTGTTTTCTTGTTTGGAGGCTGACATGACATACGATCCAAACGCGTCACGCAAAGGCGGGTCAAGGAAACATCTAGTGGAAGTTCTCATTCGTGAGGTTGAAGCGCATAAGCATGGGAAGCACTCGGCGGAGTGCATGGGGGAGCTTATCCTTGCTGTTAGGAAGTATCAGAAGGAAATGGGCAAATGAACTGGTTCGTAGCTTATCCTTTGTGTGTAGCTTCTGCTGGGTTGATTGTGTCTATTGTTAGTTCGTTCGAGGACGGCGCAACTCCAATGGTAGTATTCGGAATTGGAATATCTGTAATATTTTCCGTATTCGCTATGGCTGCTATGGAGATGTTTAAATGATAGCCTTCATCGTATATCTAATCGTTGCCACGATTGCAGCTCCGTTCGTTATGTGGTGCTTGAGATGACATTTGTTTGGACGCAGGAAGTAATTGATCATGCTTCAAAGCTATGGAAAGATGGCAGGTCTGCAAGGGAGATTGCGGAAGAGATTGGTGTGACACGGAACTCAGTCCTTTCGATCATGCATCGTTATCGTGAACTGTTCCCGAAACTTGGTATTACGTCACGGCAGGCTATCGAGCGTGGATTGATCGATAAGGCGGTTGCGCTTTGGAATGAAGGCGCATCAGTCAAGATTATTGCATTGGAGACAGGACTAACGCCTGGTCAGGTATCAGGTCTTACAAAACGAAAGCGCGAGTTATTCAAAAAAAGGGACCTTAAGAAAAGGGATTTGACACTTCACCGGGTTAATCGTTCGATGAAGGCGAAGAAATCTCCACGGAAAGACAAGGTTGATCGCTTGTCGAAATTCAATCCAAATGCCGGACCGAAAGAGGCAAAATATGAAGACCCGGCTCTGGATGAGTTCGAGATGTCTCGCTTGCCGGGGGTATCTTTGGTTGATAACGATGGATGCATGTACCCGCTAACGGCAGAAGGCCCGCATTTATTCTGTGGACATTTGAGGTTTAAAGGGCGATACTGTGAACACCACACTTACAAGTGTGAAGGCTATAAAGGGATAAGCATTTCGTATAAAAAGGCGTATGATAGAAATATCATGGAGGTTGTATGAGCAAGAAAGGCAAGAAAGCTTTACAGCAGATAGTGGACCAATCAGTCTATGACTTTCAAGCAAGTCAGTCTATGTGGTTCTGTGAATGTGCAATCAACCTTATGATGTCAACAATGTCCGTAGCCGAAGTAACTAATTTTCTTCGGTGCCAGATCAAGATTTTAGAGGAATATGAATAGTTATGGATATTGAATTTCTTAAGGACAAGAGTTCGTTATACGGATACAAAGTTGAAGAAGGTGGGAGGTGTTGGATAATTAGCCCATTTGGGCCTGTTTCATTCGATGCAAGAGGTTTGTATCAGATTGTTAAATCTTATGATGAAAATGAAACAGGTATGACTTTTCGCCAGTACTTAGCTTCGCTTATTATGACAAAAGAAGAAAACGATTCTTTTAATAAAAAGAAAGACTAACACCATGGCTGGCGGGCGTCCAACCTTATACAGACCAGAATATTGTGAGACAGTCATTGAGCTTGGTAAACAAGGAGATTCCCTAGCGCAGATGGCTTCTCACTTTGGTGTTGCCCGTTCTACTATTGACCAATGGGCAGTGGATTACCCTGAGTTTTCGGAAGCACTTAGTATAGCTAAGGCTCATTGTCAGGCTTGGTGGGAAAAAGCAGGTCGTGAAGGCATGTTCCTTGGAGGCGGCGGGTTTAATGCTGCCGTGTGGAAAAAGTCTATGGAAGCCCGTTTCCGTGAGGATTACACGGAGCGTCAAGAGGTACATCAGACTGGCACCATGGAACACAAACATTCCATCGGTGAAATGACAGACGAGGAGCTTGCTAAGATCATAAGTGGAGAAAGTAAATGAGAAAAGTGTTTACAGATGACTTCATCAAAGAACTTGAGGTTGATGTAAAAAGAAAAAAGAAATCGGCTGATATTTACGAATCACTTGATAAAGGGCCATCTTTATTGACTGATTTTAGGATTGCCATGCTAGTATTTGGCAATCCTTTTAAATTTCGTAGGTTCACATCAAGCATCTCTAGCGCAGTAAAACTGGTTAAGCATCTACACAATGATGCTAGCATCGACATTAGACATATTTTTGGTGTTGATGATGGAGTCATTGACTCGTATGTGAGTATTTCAACTAAAAGACAAGGGCAATTTAATGAACACGGAGTTAACCCTTCTGTCTGTCTTATGAAGTGTTTGCTCAGGTCCTCATTTAAATATTAATTGCAAATGACACCCCCCCCCCCCCCAACAATCCTGCGAAGGTTATTGCGGGTAAATAATTTTACAATTGCGTGTTGACATTCATTCCTTGTCGTGCGATAACAAAATCACGGAAAACGAAAGGGAAAAGAAATGACAAAGGCAATCAAGAATTTCGCAGAAGTTTATGCCGCTTACCTAAACACAATCACAATCGGCGGTGACAAGGAAGTTGCCCTGGCATACGCAGTCAAAGACATGATGAATCAGGTCAAGGGCATGACAAACAAAGATGCCATCGCTGTCATCAATGACGAAGCAGCTTACCTTTCCGAAAAGATGGCAAAGAGGGCCGCATAATGGCCCAACACGAAGCCTGTGAGGCAAATGAAATATGGGTGGGGAATACTCCCACTCACGGGCTGCACTATCAATCATTAAAGTCCATGGGGCTTAAGACGTTGCGGCTAGGAAAGGTGGCTTTCGACATCGACGGAAAGCCATTGGCAGAGTCTGAAGGTTATTCACCGGTTTTCATAAACCGGAGTGAGGCTGACCGTTACAACGAAATAATGATGGAGAAAACCTTTGGGCCAAATTGGAGGAGAGGTTGACCATAACCAAAGCCCAAGCAGCTCAAGAGCTTCTCAACCGGCGTAAAGCCCGGCGCTCTCTGGTCGATTATGCCCGGTACATAGAAGTTCCGGGTGCTCCTGTTGAAGAACAGGACGAGGATAGCGACGAAGCAGAATATTTTGCTGAGACGCAGCTAGCTAAACATCACATATTGATACTTGAAGCCGCTCAAAGGTGCATTGAAAAGCCTTACGGACGGCTTATGCTTTTTATGCCACCAGGCAGCGCGAAGAGTTCATATGGCAGCGTTGTCGTGCCTTCATGGGCTATGGGACAGAAGCCAGGATTTAAAGTCATCGGCGTGTCTTATGGCTCAGACATGGCTAAGAAGTTCGGTCGCCGTACACGCTCAATCATCAAGCAATCAAAATACCGTGCACTTTTTTCAACATCATTGAGTGGGGATCAAGCCGCTGCCGACGAATGGGCGCTGGAGAACGGCTCTGAATATATGTCTGGTGGTATTCTGTCTGGGATCACTGGCAATCGTGCTGACCTTGTGGTTATCGATGATCCAATCAAGGGCAGGCAAGATGCCGATTCTGAGGTTATCCGTCAACGAACATGGGATGAATATCAGGAGTCGGTTCTAACCCGCTTAAAGCCTGGTGGGTCTATTATCATAATTCAAACACGCTGGCATGAAGACGACCTATCAGGCCGTATCCTTCCAGATAACTACGCTGGTGAATCCGGTATGATTATGGGCAAGGACGGCTTTGAATGGGAAGTCATCTGCCTTGCTGCCGAATGTGAACGTGCTGATGACCCGCTTGGGCGCGAGATAGGCCAAATGCTGTGGGAGGAATGGTTTGACGAAAAGCATTGGCAGGTGCATCGAAAGAACCCGCGTACATGGTCTGCATTGTTCCAACAGCGTCCCGCACCTGATAGCGGTGATTACTTCAAGAAAGAATGGATCAAGCTTGTATCAGCCTCACAAGTCCCGCCTCTTAACACCATGTCGATATATGGTGCGTCTGACTATGCGGTAACGAACAATGGCGGGGATTATACCGTTCATGTTGTCGTTGGTGTTGATAGCGAAGGTCGTGTATGGCTCTTGGATATATGGCGGCAACAGGCTTCATCCGATCGTTGGGTTGATTCTTTCTGTGACTTAGTGCGCAAGTGGAAGCCTATTGGCTGGGCAGAAGAAACAGGGCAGATCAAATCAGGCGTTGGGCCTTTTCTTGTGAAGCGTATGATTGAAACCGGCTCTTATGTTGCAAGAGAGCAGTTCCCAACGCGTGGTGGTGACAAGTCTGTACGCGCCCAGTCTATCCGTGGGCGAATTGCTTTGTCTGGGCTGTATGTACGTGATGATCTGCCGGGCTTGGACGCTCTTATGTCTGAAATGATGAGTTTCCCTGTTGGGGTCCATGACGATCAGGTTGATGCGTTGGGCTTGGTTGGGCAGCTTATGGACCGTATGACGCCAGGTAAGCCGCAGAAGAAGCCTGATCGTATGGATTATAGCGCTGTTTATGCATCTCCTTTGCCGGGGCAGCGTAAAAGGGGTTGACTCTATTACAATTATGTGATTATGTAGGGTCATAGAAGTGGAGAGATAAAATGGAACGGATTATAATTATAGCGCACGCCATGGTTGCGTCATTATTGTTGCTTTTTGTTGCTTGCTTACTTGTAGATGGCAGAAATTGGTTCTGCCTTTGCTATTTGGGCATATGATTTTTTAGTGGAGAAACAATCATGACGAAAGAACACACGCCTACGCCTTGGAAGATTATTGATTACGTTAATGCTATATCTGAGCCTAGTGTTAGAATTGAGGGCGCGAATGGCGACACTGTGGCAGACGATGAGCCTTACTACCCTCAGCCAATAACGCCTGAAAACGCCGCCCACATCGTCAAATGCGTGAACATGCATGATGAGTTGGTGGAGGCTTTGAAAAAATGCGGCATGCTGCTGGAACATGGCGGGTTTGATCTTGAGTTTATTGACAGCGCCCTCAAGAAAGCAGGTGCGCTATGAGTGACAACATGCACAACAAAGATCACATTGAGCGCACCAAGCGCATGATTGAAGTGATGCAGGCTTATGTGGATGGGGAGGAGATTGAGTTTCATTCCGGGGCGGATGACTCTTGGTCAAAAACAGATATGCCTATTTGGGATTGCTTCTTTGGTAAGTACCGCATCGCACCCTCATCCACACCAGACACCATCAACTGGGATCATGTTGCGCCGGAGTTTAAGTATATGGCGAGGGATGAAAATGGTATTCCTTTCCTTTATCGAAACAGGCCATCAATTAAAGATTTAGACCAGTGGGTGGATTTAGACGACATTTGCTCCAATGCCAACTCACACAAATCCTACAAACGCGGCACCGTAGACTGGAAAGACAGTCTTGTAATTCGCCCTGGATGTGAGTAGGATATAGGAATGCGAGCAGCAAGGCGATTGCAAGGCCTACCGTGGGAAATAGCAAACTGCGATAAGCCCCACGGCTCGCACCAAATCAGAACGGCGGCGCTGAAAGCAGAAGCGCTTTAGAATGATTATTTAGGAGAGGGGAAACCAGTGCGAGTCTGGACTAGAAGCATTTGACGTGATGCATCCCTCGGTAATCACTCTAAGAATTATAGGCTAGATTGATCAACTAGTACTAAATAGCAGGAGTAGCGTCCGGCCCGTTCTGAATATGGCCCTCTTCGGAGGGCCTTTTCTTTTGCACCCCCGCATGTTACATTGCCTCAACATTTGCAAATGAGGCCATAGTGTGGACGAAGAAGAAATCCAGCCAGCCGATACGCTTGAATTAAAAGACGAGCCAAAATCGTCCAGCGTTGTCTTAGGCGTATTGCAGAATGCCAAGGATAAATTCCGCACATGGCAGGATACTTGCGACCGTATTGACACGATTTACAGCAAATACAGCGGCGTTAATCGCCCATACGGTGAAACGTGGACAGATGGCGACCTGGATCTGTTCTGGGCTTCCTATGAAATCCTGAAGCCTGCTGTTTATGCGCATCCTCCCAAGCCTGTTGTTTCAACGCAGTTCAAAGATCGTGATCCGGTCAAGTCAAAGACTGCTGAACTGCTTGAGCGCGTTTCCATCTCAAACTTTGACCGCTCCAACATCGATGATGTTATGTGCGAAGTGCGCGACGACCTGATTTTTACAAATCGCGGCGTGATATGGCTTACGTATGAATCAGACAATGGCGAACAGCGTGTTTGTATCGAGCATCTTGATCGCCTTGACTTCCTGCATGAGCCTGCCCGCAAATGGTCGGAAGTTGGTTGGGTAGCTCGTCGCGCATGGATGACGCGTAAGGAACTGCGCAAGCGCTTCCTGAAAGCATCAGGCGATGTTTACAAAGACGTAAAGCTTTCCAAAAAGCGTGAAGACGAAGAGCGTGGAAATGACGATAAGTCGTTGAAGGGTAGCGTTTGGGAAGTCTGGCATCGTGCAGATAACAAGGTCTATTGGGTTTCTGAGGGTGTTGATCGGCTATTGGATGAAGGTGAGCCACACCTGAAGCTGAAAGACTTTTTCCCTTGTCCTCGTCCTGCTTATGGAACATTGGCCCGTCGCTCGTTGATCCCTGTTCCAGACTATGAGCGTTATAGCGTTCATTTTGACAAGATTAACACGCTTACAGCCCGTATTTACCTTTTGCTGGAGAAGGTTAAGCTAAAGGGCATTGTGGCCGGTAGTGGCGATATTCGAGATGCCGTAAGCGAGCTTATCCAGAGCGAGGATGACGAAACTGTAATCTTTGTCCCGTCGATCAGTAGCGATGTGACCAATATGGTCTCTTGGATGCCGCTTGCAGAAGTGGCAACGGCTATCACTGGCCTGATTGATGCTCGTTCAAAGCTAATTGATGACTTCTATCAGTTGTCTGGTATTAGCGATATCATGCGTGGGGCTACTGAGGCTGATGAAACATTGGGTGCTCAGCAGCTTAAAGGCCAGTATGGTTCCGTTCGTGTTCGTCAGAAGATTGATGAGCTACAGCGCATTGCTGCTGACACTGTTCGTATTTCAGCCGAGATTATTGCAGAGCATTTCTCAAAGGATACTCTCCTTGAAATGTCGCAGATGAAAATCTCGACTAAAGCGCAAATCGAAAAGCAAATTAAGGGCATTGAAGACGCTGCTGAGAAGGAGCTTGAAAACCTTAAGAAGCAGACAGAGAAGTTTGTCCAGGAAAATCAGATTCCTCCAGAGCAACAGCCTCAGATTGAAGAACAGTTCAAAAAGACCCAACAGGCCATTTTGCAGAAATATGCGCCTATGCTGCAAGAGGCTAATTCAGAGATTCCTATTGAGGATATACTTGACCTGTTGCGCAATGATAAATCGCGCGGTTTTGCGTTTGAGATTGCTTCGGACAGCACTATTCTGACTGACGAAATTCAGGAAAAGGCCAGCCGCAACGAGTTCTTGACCACATTCTCTGGAGCTTCTCAGGCCCTGCAAGGATTGGCTCAGATGGGGCCTGCCGGTTCCGCTCTTGCTGGCGGTATGCTTAACTTTGTTCTTGGGCCTTATCGTATTGGTCGTGAGCTTGATGGCCTTATCGATAATTTCATTGATGAAGCTTCTAACTACCAGCCACCGCAAGAAGGCGGCGAACAGCAAGCTCTTATTGAGGCGCAGAACAAGCTGGCTGAAGCTGAAATGGCTAAGGCTCAAGCGCAGATGGCTAAGGTTCAGGCTGACGCACAGCTTAAGCAGGCTGAGTTGCAGGGCAAGATGCAGGATTTGCAGCTTAAGGCCCAGAAGGATGCTGCGCAGTTCGAGATTGAGCAAGGTAAGCTACAGCTTCAGCTTTCTAAGCAGGAGCAGGAATTTGCTGCAAAGATGGCTGAGATGGATGCCAAGCAAAATCTTATGCAGGCCCAGACAGCAGAGATTCTTGCTAAGATTGGTCTAGATGTTCGCAAGCAAGACCTTGAGGAGTATAAGGCTGCAAATGAGGCTGAACAACGCACGGTGGATACGGCGCTTAGAGTTGAATCGGAAAGCCGCGCTAATCGTTCGCAAGAGTTTAATGAAACTCAAGCGTTGACACAAAGAGAGGTGGAGTGATGCCAGGGTTTCCTGTTGTGATCTCTGATAACGGAACACCTTTTGTAGCTGTTGAAAGTGGAGCGCCAGTGGCGACAGTAGCAACTAATGGACTTGGTATTCCGATTAGTGTAGTATCCAGCAACGCCCCGCCTTTGATTATTGAGGGCTATACACCACCTGAACCTGACGAGGAATAATAATGGCACAGACACCAGTAGATCGACTAGTGGAACTTTCAATGGTTCCAGAACTTGCTAAAGAAGTTCGTAGCCAGATTGTGGCTGCAGGCTCTTCATTTACACCGGGGGCAGCAGTTGCTGACGCGACAGATGAAGCATCAGCGGTTACTCAGCTAAATGCTTTGCTTGCATCATTGCGCGCAGCAGGGATTATTGAAACGTAATGAAATCAATCTCTGAATTGGTAGCAGAACATAGGGCAAGGATGGGGACTAGTTCCCTTCCTAAGCCCTATTTTCGTCAGGATACTATCCAGCCCTGCATGGGCATGGATGGAAAGATGCATGATACCTTGTCAAGCTATCGTAAGACGCTTCTCCCTTCTGGAAACCCAAGGGGCGAACGTTATGTCGAGCTTGGCAATGAAAGCCTTCCTGACTTCAAGGCCCCTGAATTTGACCGTAAAAAGCGCCGTGAAGATATCAAGCGCGCTATTGGAGAAACAAAATGAAGAACAATTATTCGCAGATTAATCTGCATAAAAGGGTTTACGAAGAAGCAAGTTCCCTTTTTTACAGTGAAATCTCTCGCGTTTCTTCACTGGTTATGAAGGAACTGGCCACACAACGGAACACTATTGCCGACGATGTTAAAGATATGTGGGGCCGAGAAGGGCAGTCAGACGAAGTTAATGCTATAATTCTTGAGATTTCTAACGCCATTAAAGGCGAGTAATGCAACCAACCTTCTCAGACGAGGTATAAAATGACCGACGAAGTAATTCAATCATCAGCGCCCGTAACGGAACACGTTTCAACCACGCTTGAATCAGATGTAACGCCTAAAACATCCGGCGGTGGTAAAATCACTCCTACCCCTGTTGAAGAAGCCAAGCCTGAAGCTCCTGCAAAGCCTGAATCTGTACGGGATTCACTGAAGGCGGAGCTTGATAAGACTAAAGAGCCGGAAAAGGTTGAAAAGCCTGTTAAGGCCGAAAAGCTGGATGAAGAACCCAAGCCTGTCACCAAGACAGAGGTAAAGAGCGCCACTCCTGAGAAGGAAGTTGACGCAAGCGAGCAGGTTAAGGATCAGCAGACCGAACGGAAGTCTGAGGTCCGTGACCGTCCTGAGCCTCCTGCTCGCTTTCTTCCACGCGCTAAGGAGCTTTGGCGGAATACTCCTAATGAAGTGCAGTCGGAAGTTTCCCGCCTTGTACGTGAGCATGAGGCTGAGGTGCAGCAGTACCGTGAATCTCATCAGTTCCGTGAAGAGCTTAAGGAATACGAAGAGCTTGGTAAACAGCATGGCGTTAGCGTTAAACAAGCTCTTGATAACTATGTGGGGATTGAGCGAAAGTTTGCAGAGTCCCCACCTGAAGGCTTCCGCCAGCTTCTTAGCAATATGAATATGCAGCCACAGCAGGCTATCAGCCACATTTTGCGCGCTTTTAACGTTACTCCACAGCAGCTTGCTCAGCACATTAGTGCAGACCCCAATTCTTACGTGTCGCAGGCACCACAGGTCCAGCCGCAGGTTCAGCCTCAACATAACACAGAGGTTGATACGCTTAAGCAGCAGATTACTGCCATGCAGGCGCAAATGGCTCACCAGCAGTATATTGAACCTTTCATTAAAGACCATCCACGTTACCATGAACTAGAACAGGATATTGCTTTCTTTCTACAATCTGGTAAAATCCCAGCTAATCTTAGTCCTGCTGAGAAGCTTGAAGCAGCATATGACATGGCTGAAAGGATTAATCCTTCTTCAAATGTCTCATCCTTCTCACCAAAGCAGACTAGTTCTGAAAGCCGTGTTGACGAAGACTTCAACGGCAGTAAATCAATCAAATCTTCTCCGGGTAATGTACTAGAGGTCAAAGAACCGGATAAGAAAATGTCAATGCGTGAACTTCTGGAAGACGAGTTGAAGCGTCTGAAGAAGGCTTAAGGAGCTAAAATGGCTATCGTTCAGGATAGAAATTACCGCCAGCTTCTCACCGCAGCCGTAGCACGGCGCTCGCGTGAGGTGCAGGACATTGTTTATAACTCAACCCCTCTTACTCGTATTCTGCGTGACCAGGGCCGTATTCGCGTAAAGCGCGCTGGCGGACCGGAGCTTCGTATTCCGGTACAGTTCGACAAGTTGCAGGCGCAGTGGTTCACTGGCTATGACAAGATCGAAATCACCCCGAAAGAACTTCTGAACTCTGCCGTATTCAATTGGTCGCGTGTTGTCAGCATGTTCTCGCTGACTGGCACCGAACTGATGTACACTCGCGGCGAAGAAGAAGTTATCGACCTTATGGAAACCTACCTTGATGCGGCTGAGAAGTCGGTTAAGGAAGAGTTTGAAGTAGCACTCATCGGTGACGGTACGGGTGCAGGCGGTCGTGAGCTTATCGGCCTTGGTGGCGCTATTCCAGTCATTCCGAACACTGGCGTATACGGCGGCATTGACCGTGCAACCGTTCCAAACTGGCGTACCTCGACGTTCAACATTACTAACGGTGACGTTTCCGGCTTTACGACTTGGGACAGCACGACTGCACGTCCTATTATTGAGCGCATTGCCCTTAATCGTTCGCGTAATGGCCGTTACGCCGATCTTCTCATTGCGGATTCCCTTTCGTATCAGGCTATCTCTGCATCGTTCGTTGCTCATCAGCGCATCGTTTCGGAACGCCTTGGCCGTCTGGGCTTTTCGGGTCTCACATACATGACGCCTGCCGGTCCTGTTGATATCGTCGCGGCCGGTGGCATTGGTACGGTTATGCCTGCTAATACCATCTTCGGCATCGACACGCAGGGCCTCGCAATCTATGAGTTCCCAGATCAGGCATTCGTACCATTCCATCCGGGTGACGGTATGCGTCCTATCAACCAGGATGCGGTTGCTCAGGGCATTGTATGGTCTGGTCAGCTTGTGCTTGAGAACCCACTGTTCTCTTACCGCATTATCACGGCATAAGGAGAAAAAGATATGGCTAATTCCGTACCTTTTCGGACTACCCCGCAGCTAGGCCCGCAGCTTGATGATGTTTTTGTCGGACTTCCATATTGGGACCTGACAGGCATTCAGGGCGCAGGTGGCGCTACTGTTTCCGGTATTACCTCGCCCTCTTATAAGCTTGGTAATCGTGAAACTGGCGATGACGGTTACGACTACATCTGGGTTCAGAACGGCACAACTGCGCTTACCGCAAGCGCACGTGTTAATGTGGACGCAGACTTTGTGGCTACCGCCAATGCTTCTGGCGTTTTGCAGGCCCCTGCTGTTGCGGTTCCTGCCGGTGCTTATTTCCACGCTCGCGTGTTTGCGCTCTAATCAATATGGGGAGGCTTAACGGCCTCCCTTTTACCCCTTCTCAGACAAGGAAATCATAAATGACTAAAGTCGTAGAAATTGATACCCGTGACCTGGCTGTAACGCCTTTCTTTAAGGTGATTGAGGTCGAGAATATCCCCAAGTCGGAGGCGGCCGGCCACGCAGTTATGGAAATGCGTGAAGTTGTTGAGGTCCGTTTTGCAGGATCAAATAATTACGCGCCTGTTTTCCCGGCTAATCAGACATGGAAACGCGAAGGAAACAAATCTATTACCTATGCAGAACGATGGGCCGAGCAGTATCGCACGTTCAAAGAAGGCAACCCGCAGCACGCAATGGGTACTCCATTGGAAATGCTACGTCCTTATGGCGTAACTGAAGAGCAGCTTTCCATCTGCCGCGTACATCGTGTTTACAGTATTGAGGCCCTTAATACCCTTGAAGGTGACAAGCTTAAGTCGCTTGGCATGATGGGTAACACGCTTAAAGAATTGGCGCGTAAATACATCTCTGATCATTCTGCATCTGATAAAGCTCTTAATGAGATCGAGGCTCTTAAAAAGCGCATTGCAGAGCTTGAAAGCGCTGGCACAGCATCAACTGTTATCCCCGAGGTTGAAGAAGAGCTTTATGAAGCAATGACAGAAGATGAATTGCGTGATATGATTGAATCAAAGACTGGTAAAAGACCAGACGGTCGTTCTAGTCATGCGTCTTTGGTGAATATGGCTAAAGGGATGTAAATGTCAATTCTGTCGGCGATGCAATCCGCTACAATTAGATTGGTGGGCCAAAAGCCCGCCGTCTTTTTTACTTCATCAGATCAGCTTGAGCTAGAAATTGTTGATCTGGTCAATGAAGTAGCTAGGGACATTTGCAGATATGCTGATTGGCAGGCGCTGACTAAAGTTTATAATGTTCCAACTGATGGCGTTACTGAAATATTCGATCTTCCTGAGGACTATGATCGTCAGCTTTTGGTGACGGATATTCAGGACTTGAATAATTGGGTTTGGGGGTATGAGCACATTGAAAATATCAATGACTTCCTATACCGGCGCGCGCGTAATTTTGAATTAACTCCTGGTGCGTGGACTATTTACCAAAATCAGATCCATTTCTTTCCACCGCCTAATGCTCAGAATAGCGCCACGTATCCTTACATTTCCAATAATTATGCCCTTGATTCAAATAATTCAGGTAAGCCGGAGTTCACTGCCGATACAGACGATTTTGTCATCAAGGGCGGCAATGACCTTCTTACTCTTGGACTTATCTGGCGTTGGCGAGAGAATAAAAAGCTAGACTATACAGGCGACCAAGAACAATTTACAATGGCTCTTGACCAGATTGCCGCTAAGGATAAAGGCACCAACGTTTACCGTGCACGTTCCAGAAGCAGGCGTCTTAATACACATTTGGCATGGCCTTTTGAATTGGGGTAATTGATGTACCAGCGCCCTATCCTCGCGCAGAAGAAACCGGCGCAACGTAAATCAGACCTTAAAAAGTTCCCTGCACCTACAGGTGGGTGGATTAGCAACCGCAATCTATCTACACCTATGGAGAGCGGAGGCCCACAGGGCGCTGCGGTTCTTGATAACTTCTTCCCAACATCTACCACAGCTATTCTCAGACGCGGTAAAGAGCTTTATGCTACCCTTGGAGAAGGAGACGAAGGCGTAACGTCCCTGTTTACATACGTTAATGGCTTGAACCGTAAATTATTCGCTTCTACCGCAAATACCATTTACGACATCACTAATATCCTTGTCCCTTATAATTACCGCTTGGTGACAGAGTCCGGAGATTATATCGTCACTGAAAACGGTGATTATTTTGGTCAATCGTCTACTGAAGATATGGAAGCCTTTGAGGGCGCATTAGGCGGTAATTGGATCACTGTACAGTTTGCCACTACTGGCGGGATTTACCTTATTGGCGTTAACGGAGCGTCTACAGGCTTCATTTATGATGGCAATGCTTTCTATCCGTATGTAGAAGGCGGTGTCTTTGCTCTTTCATACGATAATGTCACGCAAGATTTTGTTGTCGGTGAGATTATAACTGGTGGCACGTCTGGTGCTGTCGGAACTGTATATGAAGTTCTCTCTGGTGGTGGACTTGTCCTAACCGGGGACGCATCTGGCTTTGAAGATAACGAAATGCTGACGGGTAGCCTTGGAGGTTCTGCTCAGGCTTCCACAAATTCCGTTAATCTTGTCCCAGGCATCACATTCCCTGATAGCCTAACAACTGCTGACATGTCTTACGTCTGGGTATTTAAAAACCGCCTTTGGTTCGTGCAGAAAGAGTCGCTAAATATCTGGTATATGGACGCCGTAGACGCCGTTGGTGGCTCTCCTAAGATATATCCAATGGGCGGAATCTTCACCATGGGCGGTGAATGCCTATGGGGTGAATCCTGGTCTATGGGAACCGGTGCCGCTGGCGGCTTGTCAGATCAGATGGTCGTTACTTCTACGGAGGGTGAAGTTGCAGTATTTCAAGGAAGTTACCCGGAAGCTACGGGTGATTGGGCGCACGTTGGCACATACAGAATTGGCAGGCCCCTTGGCAATCGCGCTCATTTCAGAGGCGGTGGTGATATTGCTGTTGCTACTAGTGTCGGGCTTATTCCTCTTTCCAAGGCTATAAGTCTTGATGTGACGGCTCTTTCTCCCGCCGCTGTGTCGTACAACATTCAGGACGCATGGCAGCAGGCTGTTGACGGTCGCGGACTTGAGGATTGGTCTTGTATGCTTTGGCCTGAGCGAAAAATGGCAATCATATCCCCGCCTATTACAATTGGCGATTATGATCCAGTTCTGTTCATCTCCAACTCTGAAACAGGTGCATGGTGCCGTTATACCAATTGGGATGCTCGCGCTATGTGCGTATTCCAAGGCGAGATGTATTTCGGTGGGCCTAATGGAGAAGTGTTCAAAGCTAATGTAACTGGCATGGATAACGGGTCTGTTTACACTGGCGTTTACATCCCACTGTTTGATGACCTCGGTTCTCCCGCCAATCTAAAAGTGCCCAAGATGGGCCGTGGCGTAGCAAGGGCAAAGGCAGACTTGTCTTACGGTCTTCGCTTCAAGGCTGATTTTGATATTGATCCAGGTTATGCACCAACAGCGTCTAGCGCGGATGGCTCCAATGCGTGGGGAACCGGCGTATGGGGGCAGTCTGTATGGGGTGGAACTAATCCTAATGTTTTCAATGCACAGTGGAAATCATTAGGGGGGACTGGTTACTACGTTTCTGCCTGCTATCAGGTAACGTCAGGTAGTTCGGTTCCTCTTGATGTTGAGATTGTCCATTTGGAAATCAGCTTAACCATGGGTGAGATTGTAACTTGATTCACACCATGTACTACAGCAAGACAATGAACCCTTCCGCGAATGAAGCGGTTGGGTTTTTCGTATGCAGAGAAGCCGATATAACAATAAAAGACTTTTGCAGCATGGGTGTATTCGAGGACGGTGATTTAATCGCTGGAACTCTTTACCATAATTACCACCCTGAATACGGTGTTATTGAACTATCATCTGCATCCGTTAGCAAAAGGTGGCTGACAAGGGCCGTGATTAATGCTATGTTCTTCCTGCCATTCACTCGTCTAGGCTGTCAATTAGTTGTATTGAGAGTTTCTGAAAGAAATAAAACGATGATTGGTATTGCAAGAAAATTCGGATTTAGTGAAACTTACATTCCTCGTCTTCGCGGCAGGGATGAAGGCGAATTTATTTTTTCTTTGACTGACGACGAGTGGAGCAAGTCGCCTTATAACAAAGGAGTTTCTGAGTAATGGGCAAGAGCGCTCCTAAAGCCCCCGATCCAGCGCAAACAGCAGCAGCGCAAGGCGCGTGGAACTCTTTCACGGCCCAGCAGCAGCAGCAAATGAACATGGTAAACCAGAATACCCCATGGGGTAGCTTGGATTACCAACAGACTGGTACGACATGGATTACAGACCCGAACGGTAAGCGCGTTGAGGTTCCTACCTATACGGCTAACACCACGCTTTCTCCTGAGCAGCAGGCTATCTTTGATGCGTCTCAGTCTGCGCAGGGTAATCTTGCAAACATTGCGAACGATCAGTCTGCATGGCTTGGTGACTATCTCAAGTCTCCGTTTGAGTTTAACAATCAGGATGCTGAAAACTGGGCTTATGACCTTGCTTCGTCTCGTATTCTGCCGCAGCAGGATCAGAACCGTAAAGACCTCGAGAACCGCCTGATAAACTCTGGTATTCGTCCCGGTACCGCTGCTTACAATACGGAAATGGCTAGGTTAACCAACGCCAATACTGACCAATTGAACCAGTTAGCGCTAACTGGACGTTCGCAAGCTTTCCAAGAACAGCTTGCACAGCGCAACCAGCCTTTGAACGAAATCATCGGACTTATGTCCGGAACTCAGGTTCAAAGCCCCAACAGCACTTTCGCGCAAACGCCTCAGTCTCAGGTGGCCGGTGTTGATTATTCAGGGTTGGTTAATCAAAAATATCAGGCAGATATGAGTAGGTACAACAGCCAGATGGGCGCACTTGGCGGGTTGTTTGGCGGTGTTGCATCTATGTTGCCATTCTCAGATAGACGCCTGAAGGAAGATATTGAGCGCATTGGCACTACCGATAGCGGTGTACCTGTTTATAAATTTAAGTACATCGGATCGCCTGTTACGCACATTGGGTACATGGCTCAGGACTTGCTGGAATTGCAGCCTGAAGCTGTCCATAAAGACGCGGACGGGTATTACCGCGTTGATTATAGCAAGGTGAAGTGATGCTGTTTAATTTTGGATTCAGGCCCCAAGGGCAAATGCCATTTATGCAAAACCAGCAGATTAATACGTTCGCTGCAAATAATCTCAGCGGTTATAATAATCTTGGCAATAGAATGTCAAATAATCCAAATGCTTATCAGCAAAGTCCTATGGCTCCAACTTCTGGCGCATTGGTTGATAGCGGTTTAGTAAACAACCAAAGCTTCATGAATAATATCTCACCATTTGCATCCGCTAATCCATCTAGTGCCATGATGGCAAATATGGGGTTTAATCAGGGGAATCAGTACACTCTAACACCGCAACAGCAGCAAACCCCCATTGCGCAGAATTTGATGCAATCAAATATCCCAGACGTCAAAAAACAAGCAATAGGCAGTATAATGTCCGGTGGGTTAAGAGGCGGGAATCGTTAATGGCTAACCTTCAAGAAATCATCCCTGCCATTTTCACCGGGCCAAACGGTGAGCGTCTTACACCTGAGCAGATTGCACAGCGTCAGCAGATCGCACAGTCGTTGATTGGGCGTGCCACAGATACCAGTCCTGATGCAGGTGGGTGGGCTTCTGTATTGACGAAGGGTCTGCTAGGGTTCCAGTCTGGCCGTGATCGTCGCGCAGCAGACAATGCTATTACTGCCAACGCAGCGGCGGAACAGTCGCTTATCAGTGATATGCTGGGTAGTCTTGGCGGTGGCGCTGGGTTCCCTTCTGCTGTGGCGGCTGGCGCATCGCCTACATCTGTCGCAGCTGTTGGTGAGCCTGTTGCTATCCCTTCTGCCCCTGAGATTCGTCAAGGGTTGATTGACCGTGGTCTCCAGCCGCACATTGCAGACGCTTTCATCCTTAATTTTCAGGATGAGAGCGGTCTGAATCCAGGCATCAATGAGAAAAACCCAATTGTTCCCGGAAGCCGTGGCGGTTTCGGTCTTTACCAGCTTACAGGCCCGCGCCGCCGTGAGTATGAAGCGTTCGCAGCGCAGCGTGGCGTCAATCCTGCTGATGTGAATGCGCAGCTTGATTTTCTAGCTGGCGAGCTTGGACTTCCAGTTCAAGGCGTTGAGAATTTGCCATTTTTTGGTTCTGAAGGAAAGGCGGCTCAGTCTATTCTTTCCGCCCCAGATACGGCAACGGCTGCGCAGGCTATTGTTAATAACTTCCTGCGTCCTGCCCCAGAGCATCGTCAGGCACGTGCAGCAAAGTATGGTCGTGTAGCAACTACTCCGCAGGAAGCTATTGAACAGATCGCGCCTACACAGTCTCTTCCGTCTGCACAAGTTGCTCCATATGACTTTGCTTCTGACCCTAATCTTTCGGTTGCAAATTCTCTTGTATCTCCTCAATCACCATCTAACTTCAATGACCGTTGGAACGCAGGCGCTGCTACGGCTCCTATTGTGCCGGAACAGGAGATCCCTGCATCTGCTAATATTGCCCCAGAAGTGACGCCTATGGCGGCAGAACCACAGGCTACCGCTGATCCGCGCTTGTTGGCGATGAACGATCAAATGCTCGGCGGCTCTCTCTCGCCTTCTGGGACTTCTTCGGTAGCTCATGCGCTGTCTGGTGCGTTCCCTTCCGCGCCTAGCGCAGATCGTGCACCTGTTACGTCTCAGCCATTCCAGATGCCTGCACAACCCCAATCTGGCGGAATTAACCCTGCTATTATTCAGGCTCTTTCCAGTCCTTATATTTCAAATCAAGGCAGGCAGATTGCCGGTATGCTTTTGGGGCAGCAGTTGCAGCAGCAGCAAGCAGCGCAGGAACAACAGCGTTTGATGGCGCAGCGTCAGGCTACAGCGCAGACGTTGGGTATTAATCCTGCCCTTGCTGGCGATGCTGATGCTTGGAAGGCATCGATTGAACAGGCTACACGCAATCGTAATACAGTTACGGTTGGAAATACCGTTTATGATGCCAATACCGGTCAGCCAATTATTCAGGGCGCACAAGAGCGCTTCACGACTATTACAGGGCAGCAGGCTCAGCAGTTGGGCCTCGATCCAAATAAGGCTTACAACGTAGGCCCAGATGGAAAGATAACTCCTATTGCTGAAAGTGGCGTTACCGTTAACGTTGGCGGTGGCGAGAAGTTTGATGAAAAACTAGCTGAACTAGATGCAAAAGCCATTGGGGACGTTGACACAGCAGGAAGGCAAGCCATACGAAATCTTGGGCGCATCAATCAGCTTGACGAACTATTGAGAGCCTCTCCTAGCGGTATAGATGCTGCGATACGTCAACGAGCAGGTGAATGGGGTATTAAAACAGAAGGTCTTGACACTTTGCAGGCCGCACAGGCGGCTATTAATTCTCTGGTCCCAGAGCAGCGTCCAGCGGGTTCCGGTCCAATGTCTGACGCTGACCTAGAATTGTTCAAACAGTCGTTGCCTCGTACCATTAACCAGCCTGGGGGTAATGAACTTATCATTAATACTATGCGTGGGATCGCCCAATATGATGCGCAAGGGGCTGAAATTATTCAACGTCTTCGAGCAAGGCAGATCAGCCGTGAAGATGCGTTCCGTCTTCTCAATGAGCGTAAGAACCCACTAGACGAATTTAAGGCTGCGCAAGCTAGTCAAGCCGCTCCAACTGGTTCTGACGGCTGGCGTGACGCAGGCAACGGTATTCGTATTCGCCCGAAAGGTTCTAACTAATGGCTATTTTTGAGCTACAAGGTCCAGACGGTCAGATTTACGAAGTTGATGCGCCAGATGAAGCGAGCGCTTTGCAAGCTTTTCAGGGGATGGGTGGCGCTGATCAGCCTCAACCAGAAGGCGGCTACGGGTCACAAATATTTTCCGGCCTATTAGAGGGCGCTACAGGATCTTTGGGCGCTCCAGTAGATTTGGTTAACAATCTATTGGTTGCACCCGCAGCCGCTGGCATTAATTATGCGTTTGGAACGGATATTCAGCCTTCACAAACGCCTTTGGGCGGAAGCGCTGGATTGCGCCAAGGTTTGGCTATCTCTCCTGAAAGTACTGATCCGCTCGTTAGGGCCGCACGTCGAACCTCTCAATCAGTAGGTGGCGCTCTTGTCCCACTGGCGGGAACTGCGAATACGGCAGGGCAAGTGGCTACAGGTGTTGCTACGGCTACAGGCGGCGGGCTAGGCGCGTCTATTGCGCAGTATTTATTCCCTGATAATATTGGCGCTGAAATAGCAGGTGAATTGATTGGCGGGTTAGGAACCGGAGCGGCTATTTCAGGATTAGCTAACCGTTCTGCTCGTCAGGCGGCAGAAAGGGCTGTTCCATCTATCGATGACCTTAAGGCTCAAGCTTCTGACTTGTACGCACAGGCTGAAGCACGTGGCGTTGTGGCCGATCCGGCAATGACAACCAGCCTTGCTGATGACATTACCAAGATTGCACGGGATAACGAGCTTATCACTCCTACAGGGAGGATTGCAGAAGCATACCCAAAGGCCAAAGAAGCGCTCCAGCTTATGCGCGATTATGCCGGGTATGACATGAACCCTACCCAGATGCAGGTTATTAGGGAAACGCTTGCGGATGCTGCCTTTGGGGCCGAAGGCAAAGAAGGCCGCATCGCTAAGAAGATGCTTTCTGCATTCGATGACTTTGTTTCCCCTCTTGCCCCTGAGTTGGCTGAAGCGCGCAAGATTTCAAGCCGTTATCTTAAGGCTGGAACTCTTGAGCGGGCAAGAGAACTCGCGGGGGCGCGTGCAGGGCAGTTCACGGGTTCCGGCTTTGAGAATGCCTTACGCACGGAATACCGCAATCTTGACCGGCGCATTATCAAAGGGCAAGAACAAGGCTGGTCTCCTGAACAAATTCAGGCCATACAAAACGTCAGCCGTGGCACGCCCATGCAGAATACGGCCCGTAATATCGGTAAACTTGCGCCTACTGGCGTTGTTAGTGCTGGACTGGGTAGCGGCGTGCCATTCATGATTGGTAACGCTATTGGTGGCCCAGCGGTTGGTGCTGCAAGCGCGGCTTCTACTATGGGCGCAGGTTTTGCTGGCCGAGAAATGGCGACACGCATGGGGTTGAGAAATGCTGATGTAGCAGAGTTACTTGCGCGATCAGGAGGCACTTTGCCGAATGCATCAAATCCTGCTATAAGAGATGCTGTAATTCAAGCTTTGATTGGCTCTCAATTGGCAGCGCAATCTAATATGGGTGGTAACTAACATGCCAAGAGACAGCAACGGCAACACCAATCCACTTCCAGGTACTATCGTTCAAACTGGCGATACTATTCTGCCATCGCAGCATAACCCAGCCTTGGTTGATCTTTATGCAATGATGACGCAATCCTTGTCCCGTGATGGTCAAGGTGGTATGCGCAACAATCTCAACATGAATGGTTTTCAGATTACTGGACTTGGCAGCGCTACCATGCCAAGCAGTCCGGTACCTTTGTCACAGTTTCAGTCCGGCACTCCACTTGGCGCAGTCATTGATTATGCTGGCGTTAACCCGCCTAATACGTGGCAATTTTGCTTTGGGCAAGCAATCGAAGTCTCAGCATATCCTGATTTCGTAGCAGCTTGCTATGTTGGCAATGCACTAAACGCTACTGCTGGCTTTGGTTATCGCACAACTTCCCAAACGGACCCTGCTGCAAATCGCTCAACCACCGGGCAATTTATTGTATTGCCTGATATGCGAGGACGAGTCGGGGCAGGACTTGATAATATGGGTGGTGTAGTAGCCGGTAGAGTTACCGCTGCATCTTCTGGATTTGCGGGGTCTACAATTGGTTCGTCTGGAGGTAGCCAATTGGAAACAATTTCAATTAGCCAGCTTCCACCTCATGCACACACCATTACAGATCCAGGTCATACTCATTCCATATCTGGACGTATTGTTGTAGGATATAATGGTGTTAATGCGGACGAAAGCTCAGGAACCAACGGGACTTTTATCGTTAACCCTACAACAAACATATCAACCACTAATATAACTATAAATAATACAGGGTCCGGGGAAGGTCACAGAAATATGCAGCCCACAATTATGATAAACAAAATTATTAAGGTATCTTACTAATGGTAGATATTCGCCCTAAAGACCTCCCGCCTGCAATACTCCCACTGAGAACGGGAGACGCTGTTATTATTGATCAGGGCGCTGACGGCGTACGTCAGGCCAACCCTATTTCTTTCACTGATTCTGTTGCCCCTGTAGCAACTCAGTCCGAGGCGCAGACCGGTACCGATAATACCAAACGAATGACCCCGCTTCGTACGAAACAATCCATCGCCAGTGAAATTGGTGTTTCAATTGCGTCAAATTCCCAAGGCGATAAGGCTGATAGCGCCGTTCAATCAGTTAATGGTAAGGCGGGCAATGCCGTAGCCATTGATAAAAACGATGTAGGGCTAGGGAACGTAGACAATACTTCTGACGCTAGCAAGCCTATAAGTACGGCAACGCAGTCGGCGTTGAATTTGAAGGCTGATTCATCTGTAACCATTTCTGCCGGGACTGGGCTCGACGGAGGCGGGAGCCTTGCAGCTAATAGAACGCTGGCTTTGAGTTCTGCGTCTATTGCATCTCTTGCCAAGGCTGATAGTTCAGTCCAAACAGTTAACGGGATTGCACCAACCGCTGGTAATGTTAGTGTTTCAGCCGAAGAGATTAGGCTTCAGGATAGTCGTTCATCAGCAATTGCTGAATCTTTTGCTAATAATGTTCAGTTCGTAGAAACGGCTGGTTATTCTTCGGTCGGAGATGGGGGTGCGGCTCTTTACAAGCGCGTTGCTATCGAACCGTCACATTCGGGAAAGTTTCAATCAGCTGATGGCGCATGGTGGGAAATTTCTTGTTCTTTTGTTAACCCTAAGCAATTTGGAGCTGTAGGTGACGGTGTTTCCGACGATACTGTTTCTTTTAACGCCTGGAAAGAATATCTAGTAGGGCTAAAAAAACCAGGTGAGGTTACGGAAGGATTATATAAAGTATCAAATTCCTTCGACTTTGGAGGTATAGATGTTGAGTTTATCCAAGGTGCCAGTCTTATATCTTTGGATGGGAGTCCTTGGTCTGGAGGTATGGATGGAGTTTTTGTTGGAGGGAATGCAAGCTCTCCATACCGAAAAGGATTTGCTTATACATATGCAAGCCTTCTGCCAGTAGATGTATCAAACTCACCAATTGTAGTTGTTCTTACAGGGCAGTCAAACGCTCCTGGCACAACCAATGCAACAAGCGGTGATTTTGTATCTGATAGCGATATTGGTGTATGGAATGCTCCTACCAATTCTTTCATAGATGCAGATTTTGCAACCCAATCTTATGCAAGTAATAAATCCTTTCCAACTACGACGTATAATTTTTTTGGGAACGGAGTAAATAATCTTGGGTCTTGGTTCTGCAAGAGGCTTCGAGAAGAAACAGGTCGGAAAGTTTACCTGATACAGTGCGGAGAAGGTAGCGCAAACATTTCCCTTTGGATAAACACGGACGGATCAGAACGTTTGTGGATAGCCAATAAACATGACATAGAAACGGCGCTGGCAACGGTTGGATTAACCAAAGTGGATTTCTTCCTTTGGCAGCAAGGCGAAACAAATGCCGCGGACCCAAATTACCCAAATTTGGTCAATGCACTGATAACACGTCTCAAGACACAAACATGGTTTACCGATGAAACAGTTTTTGTAGCTGGTGAGCCTGCTCCGCAGTGGGATAGTGTTTATGCAAAAGACCTTAAAAAATACGTAAATATGCTCTATAACTTGGGAAACCCTAACTATAGGGTTGCCCGATCTGACGGGCTTGAAAGTACCGGAGTGGCTGGGGATAGTGTACATTTCTCTGGATTATCCCTGCAAAAACTAGGATATGAGAGATATTATAACGCCTTACTCCCTTCTGCTTCTAGAACTATTGCACCAGATTTTACACTACAGGTTGATGTTCAGGGTAGCAATCCAAATCAATTTTTCGGAGAAGTTGACTTCACAAAAAGACATTACAGAGGTCAAGTTGGTGGAGATAGCTATCAGATAGTACAAAACGCAGAGGATTTTGTTTCTTATGGTGCTCAGATGCCTTCAGGGATGAAGGCCACGGGTTCCATGCGCGTTCGCGGTCAAAGAATGGTTGTAGGTAGCGCGGGTAATGGACATTCTGGAAAAACAGAAGTTCAAGCCGCTGCACATGCACTTCGGTTTAGGCCAGATGGTGTCTGTGATAATGGATTGAATGTGTGGATCAGAGAAACCACAGGTTCAGGTAAAGTTGGTAATTCTCCTCAAGATTACGACACATATTTGGCTGGTGATACTGTCCTCGTCCAAAAACATACGGCGGGAAGGACAACACAAGCCACGGCCAACGGCGATGTGTATTTGGGCGCATTTGCAGAGGTACTAACTACGATACCCGCGCCGGGTGGTTTCGGGGAAGTGCCCTTAACTCAGAGGACATATCCTCTCGATGCGATGCTTGCTATCTCTGGATACACTGGCAACGGTTGGACTTCTGCTTACAGTGGGCACGATGCTGCCGCAACATCAGGCGCATTCTACGGGATAACTATCGGCGGCGGGCAGGGTGGAATCTGGACAGGTCAATATCGTTCAAGATTTGACCGAGGCATTTATATCACTGACTGTATCTATGATGGTCTTGTTATTGATGGTGGCCATCCCCTCAAGGATGCAGGGTTTAACGCCATACGCACCGGGGCAAATTCTGGCCGAGTTGTTCTTGGCGTTGATGCTGTGGCTATCACCAACGCAAGAGTTGTAGTTGGCACAAGTGGCGTAGCTTCCGATAATGGTATTCACATCATCGGGAGCACCCACGCTACGTCGAACAAGGCCACTATTAATTTCGATGACAAATATGTTGTGGGGGCCGACGTTGGAGGAACGGGTTCAACTCAATTTAGTGTGTTTGATCGCATTCATGGTCTTGAAGTATTCGGAATAGATGCAGACGGAGACTTCTTCGTAAACGGCTTGCCAACCTCTGCGAGCGGGAATAAGGTGTGGCGTGATACGAACGGCTTCTTAAAGGTAGGTTAATAAATGAAAATAGATGCTGATAAGGTGCTTGTCGATTTTAACGGCAAGCCATTCGTGCAGACTATCCATGCCGGGGAGCAGATCGTTGGGCAAGATAATCTGACTGTTGGTGATGTATGTATTGATGCTCTGGTCATCCCTATTAGGAGTGATGCTGAGCCAAAGCAAGGTCAGGCCGTGGCTATTTTTAAATTGGCCCAAGCTTTCCAGTCGGTGCCTGTTGATTTGTCTATTGAACAAATATCCATTCTGAAACATAGGGTGGAAACAGCTGGCCGCTTCTCTCCTTGGGTTGTAGGGCAAGTAATAGAACACCTGGAAAATCCTATACTTTAAAAGGATTATTAAAAATGGATCGTAATTTTAAAGTATCACTAAAAGAAGTTCTCAAGCATGAGGGAGGATGGGCTGACCATCCTTCTGACCCTGGCGGCGCTACTATGAAAGGCATCACATTGGCAACCTTTCGCGCCTTCGTTAATCCAAAGGGGACAAAAGCCGATCTTCGCAATATAACTGATGCGCAGCTTGAGACAGTTTATCGTCGTCAGTATTGGGACAAGGTTCATGGCGCTGAGTTGCCTGACGGCGTTGACTTTGTAACATTCGACTATTCTGTACACAGTGGGTCGACCAGGGCGGTTAAAGACCTCCAGAAGGTAGTCGGCGTATCTCAGGATGGAAAGGTAGGCCCAAAGACACTTGAAGCTATCAAGGCTATGGGTTCACGCAATGTCATCAACAAGCTTTGTGATACAAGATTGGCGTTTCTTAAACGGTTGGAGACATGGCCAACATTCGGCAAAGGATGGTCGCGTAGGGTTTCCGGAGTTCGTGATTTTGCATTAGGTCTATCATCTAAGCCAACTCCTGAGCGTCCGGCAGTTATCACTAAGGAAGTAGAAAAGCCTGTCGTTCCTGCATCTGTAGACACTCAGGTAAAAAAGAAGTTCTCATTGGCTGGATGGTTGGGAACGATCTTTTCCAGTGGGGGTATTGGTGCTTTGGGGCTTGCAGGATTCGGTTGGCGCGAGCTTTTAGCACTTGGCGGTGTTGCTCTAGTGATTTTCCTTGGCGGATTGGCTCTTAGAGGTTGGATTGTGAAAGCAATCAAAGACATTCGTAAGGAGTTGGACGATGCTTAAGCCATATCTTTACGGTGCGATGGCTCTGGCGTTAGTTGGTACGCATTATTTTATGTATAACGCTGGGAAACAATCGGTTCTACAGCGCTTATCGAGCGATAGAGTTGAGGTATTGAAAGATGGTCAAAAAGTTGACGCTGCCGTTTATTCTGCTGATGATGGCGGCCTTATCTGCTTGCTCATCGCATGTGAGCCTAACTAGTCCATGTGACGTACTTGTGTTAATGTCACCATCGGAACAAACGGCGCGTTATATCGTTCAAAATGATCGACATTTCGCCCAACAGGTAGCACAACATCGTGGGCGTTATGGGGCTTATAAATGTCGGCAGATGAAATGAAACAGGATGCAACAGTAACGCTAAATTGGTTTCGCATAAACCTACCAACAATCGTAATGATTCTTGGATTGGGATATTATGTCGGAACCAATCTTAACGATCTTCAGAAGAGCATAGTTTCTCTCAGCAAAGAAAACACAGAGCTGAAATCAACCACCGCCGATATGGGAAAGCTAGTCTACCGCGTTGAACAGGTTGAAACTGGCCTGCAAAGGGCCAACGAACGTACTGATGCACTACAGAACACTCTTATTTCAAGCATGGATTTGATGAGGCGGGATATTAACCGCCTCACCACTCAAGTTGAGGTTTTATCGTCAAGAGTTGGGATTTTAACGGGTGATATTGACGATCCTAAGCAGCGTCGATCAAGGCCTGGACCTAATCAGCATACAAGTGACGAGTAATGGCATACGCGATACCTGAATGGTGCATATTAAATATCTTCCCTATTTTCTCTAATGAAAGACCGTACTGAATCCTCACAAAGAATATTGCCTCATTCCTTGCCTTAACCACGTTTGGGAAGCGGCATGGATCCATAATGTCTTTCAGAGTAAGCCCATGTGTTGATGCTATATATGCCAACTCTTCTTTCATCCTCACTCCCTTTCCCGCAGTGCGGCGCGGCCTGAAAACGCAGCTATGGCTTGGTCTAGTGACGACAAGCGTTCCAAGTAGTTCCGCACAAATGCCGGACGCCCTTTGCCGGGGGATGAATAATCATCCATCAAGGCTTGGCAGTGTTTGTGCTGGTCGATGAGATAATTCAACGCTTTGGTTTCGTCGTAGCTCATTCCCCACCGCCTTTCAGGGCTTGGCGACCGGCCCATTTGTCGAGCCTGTCGAGCCGCTCACGCATTTCATCGGTGAAGCGGGCAACAGCAGCAACATCTGCTTCTTCGTTCAATCGCTCGGGAAGCGTCAAAGCATCGCCAGCCCATGCGGCTGCGTTCTTGGCGATGAACGCACATTGCATTGAGAATTGTGAGGTCGTCAGCTTCATTCGCTTTCCTCCGCCAGAACTTGGCGACCGGCTTCCGAAATGACATCGGGTGGTCCATAACGGACATATTCATGCTCGCCGGGTTGGGCTTCGATCAAGCCTAACTTTCGCAATCCGCATGTCTGTTCGTCACTCAGAAATCCTGTCGGATGTTTCGGGGAAAGCCATGCCATTTCGCCGTCTTGGCTAAAGACCATGACGTGGCCAGCATTCAGAGCTTCCAAAACTTCACGTTGCGGCGCTGTCAGCTTCATTCGCTCTGCTCCCCAAGTGCGGATGCGTTGAGCATTAAGCCCCAGCTGTCTGACGCCTCACTCCCGTCCCAATATGCTTGCAACATAGTATCTGTCGGCTCCTGTAGAGCGGCGAGGATGGTGGATAGGATGAGACCGGCGGTTTTCACCGTTTCATCTGGTTTGGCGCTTTGCAAGATCGTGCAAATGTCGAACTTGAGCGCTAGGTGTTCCTTACTCGGCATTGCTGGCCTCATACTGTTTCCAAGTGGGAGTGACTTGCTGCAAGCGCGTCCGGTGTGGTTCGGGGCAGACCTTCCAACCTATCCACGACAGGACTTTGAAAAGTTGCCAGCGCAGTTCATTCAGCATTCGATGCCTCCTTTGCGCGCAAGAGGGCGATCAGAAGTGCGATGGCGGGCATTGCGCCTTCACCTAGATAAGCTTCACCATTGACATGAATGAAGGCGAACGGAGCTTCTCCATCATCTTCAGTTTCG
>Ga0180216_1000527_pt1 | contig 39952 bp, 40 predicted proteins | sample eDN3rd37CBELigMG_FD_128879 | JGI IMG/M metagenome (GOLD analysis project Ga0180216, IMG submission 128879) | Enriched Miracle-Growth compost microbial communities from Emeryville, California, USA - eDNA 3rd pass 37_C BE-Lig MG (version 2)... ...
AAGACGTTACGCGGATAAAAAGCCAGTTTAACTGCGGGAGATCTATGCAGTTTTGCTGGCTTTTTTTGTGTCGATTATGATTTCTACAAATTTCGATCGGGGTCTGACCCCTGTCGAGGGAGGGGGAGTCGCTTGGCTGGTGCCTTGGAAGGAATCAAAATTGTGGATTTAACGCGTGTGTTGGCTGGGCCCTTTTGTACGATGACGCTCGCCGATTTAGGCGCAGATGTCATTAAAATAGAAGGAACAGCGACAAAGGATGATACCCGTTTTTGGGGACCGCCCTATGCTGGGGGAGAGAGTGCCTACTACCTGTGCGCAAATCGAAATAAACGAGCGATCCGGTTGAACCTGAAGTCAGAAAAAGGCAAGGAAGTATTTAAAAGATTAGTAGCTGAATCAGATGTTGTCGTGCAGAACTTTAAAACGGGTACTCTTGAGCGAATGGGTCTTGGCTACGAGCAATTGAAAGCGGTTAATCCCAGAATCATCCTCGCTTCGATTACAGGATTTGGCAGTAATGGTCCTTATAAGGACCTGGCTGGTTATGACTACATCATTCAGGCTATGAGCGGTCTAATGGAGATTACCGGGGATCAGCAATCGGGGCCGATGAAGGTTGGTGTAGCGATTGCGGATGTGTTAACAGGTCTTTATACAACGGTTGGGATCCTTGCCGCGATTCAAGAACGGAATCACTCAGGAGTTGGTCAATCCATCGATATCTCCTTATTCGATTCACAAATTTCCGCTCTAGTAAACGTGGCGAGCAACTATCTGGTTTCCGGCATCATCCCAAAACGTTTGGGTAATCAACATCCCAACATTGTCCCCTATCAGGTTTTCCCTACAGCTGATCAGGAGATGGTGGTTGCTGTCGGAAATGATGCACAGTTTCGGAAGTTTGTACAGGTCCTCGGTGTTGAGGATTGGGCTGATGATGATCGGTTTGCAACAAATCCGAAGCGGGTAGAAAACAGGGAACTGTTGATTGGGATGATCTCTGAAAGAATGAAGACCCAATCTTCCAGGCATTGGAGAGAACAACTTGAGGCTGTCGGGGTGCCAAATGGTCCGATTAACAATATGAAAGAGCTTTTTGCAGACCCACAGGTGAAGGCCAGGGAGATGGTTGTGGAAATGGCACATCCAACTGCAGAAAAAATCAAGTTGGTTGGTAGTCCTTTGAAGCTATCACGGACACCTGTTGAAATGAAGCGGCATCCCCCACTCTATGGGGAGCACACCGAGCAGGTGTTAGCTAGCCTAGGATACACATCTGAGCAAATCGAAGAAATGCAAAAAAATCAGGAAGTTTAACTTACTTTCGTAGAAGTCCCCACCTCCATAAATTTTTTGGAAACCATTTATTAGGTGGAGGGACACTTCTACTTTAAGTAAAGTTAAAGCCTTCGGCGGAGATTTTTAAAGATAATCTTTCGAGCAAGCTCGAAAAAAAATCTGGGCGCAAATACGCCGGGGCGTATTTGAATAAGGGAGGAAATAGAAGATGATGAATTTTGCACTAACAGAGGAACAAGAAGCCGTAAGAAAAATGGTACGATCATTTGTGGATAAGGAAATCATTCCGCATATTCAAGAATGGGATGCGAATTGGCATTTTGAAACATCGATCATGAAACGCTTGGCTGATTTGGATCTGATGGGTGTCTGCATTCCGGAACAATACGGCGGAGCAGGGATGGATTATAATACGCTGGCGATTGTTTGTGAGGAGCTGGAGCGTGGGGATACTGCATTTAGAACAGCTGTATCTGTTCACACTGGTTTAAACAGCATGACCCTGCTGCAATGGGGAAATGAATTCCAAAAGGAGAAATACCTAGTTCCTCAGGCGAAAGGGGAGAAAATCGGCGCTTTTGGTTTAACAGAGCCGAATGCAGGATCCGATGTAGCAGCGATGCAGACCACAGCGCGTCGTGATGGAGATGAGTACATCATCAATGGATCGAAAACTTGGATTTCTTTATGTGATGTAGCCGATCACTTCTTAATCTTCGCGAAGACTGATAAAGATCAAGGGCATCATGGGATCAGCTGTTTCATCGTGGAAAGAACTTATCCGGGCGTGAGCACCAAGGCGATTAAAGGTAAATTGGGGATTCGTGCAGGTAATACAGGGGAAGTTTTCCTGGAAGAAGTTCGTGTACCTGCTGAAAACATGTTGGGTGATGAGGGCGAAGGCTTTAAAATTGCGATGTCCGCATTGGACAATGGTCGTTTTACCGTAGCGGCTGGTGCTTGTGGATTAATCAATGCATCATTGGAAGCTAGCGTAAAGTATTGTCATGAAAGAAAGACATTTGGCAAGGAAATTGGAAAACATCAATTGGTTCAACAAATGATCGCCAAAATGTCTTCTAATCTTGAAATTTCTCGTCTATTGGTTTACCGCGCAGGCTGGTTAAAAAATGAAGGGAAACGAAATACAAGAGAAACCTCCCTTGCGAAATGGATTGCTTGTGACGCAGCATTTGAAGCGGCTAGTGATGCCGTACAAGTTCACGGTGCTTATGGATACTCAAACGAATATCCAGTGGAGAGATTCCTACGAAATGCAAAAGCGCCAGTTATTTATGAAGGAACAAGAGAAATTCACACGATCATGCAAGCTGAGTATGCGTTGGGCTATCGTTCAGATAAAGCTTTACGTCAAATGCTTCCATCCTGGCCTTTTGAAGAAGAATAGAATTTTAAAAGGAGGGGCTTTGCAGCCCCTCCTTTAACGATTAAAAATCTGTTCGCCTAAAGGTTGAAAGGTAATGGAGCAACCATCCCTTCCTTTGATATACTCAAAGTTACCAAGATACGTTTGATCTTCGAAAGGATAATCGATCCTCCAATGACTCCCCCGACTTTCCCTTCTTTCCAAGGCACCTTGGAAAACTAATCTCCCAACAGTCAGCATATTTTTCAACTCAAAATAGGAGAAGAGCTCCTTTCCATGCTGGATGGAGACTTGACCCAAACCTTCAGCGATCTTTTCAAGCATCTGTAGCCCTTGCTGGAGATGTTTCTCCTCCCTTACGACAGAAGCATAATTCCACATAATCTTTTGCACAGCTTCTTTACACTCTTTAATCGATGTTTTACCGCCCGTGTATAGGGTTGGGGGTGGGACTTCATCATCCCAATGAACAGATGCTCTTGGGTTTTTCGCTGAATATTGTGCAGCAGATTCTCCCGATATGATCCCAAAAACAACCGTATCGGCGATGGAGCTGCCTGATAAACGATTCGCCCCATGTGGACCCGTAGCAGCTTCTCCTGCTGCATAGAGCCCTGGAATACTGCTTTCACATTTGGTATTAATCTTAACCCCACCCAAATAATAATGGGTGGTGGGGGTCACAACCATCCAATCCTTCAGTGGGTCGGTCCCTTTCTTTCTCAACTGCTCAGAAAAATGGGAATACGTCGTTTCCATTGTTTCTTTCGGGATACCAGTGCAGTCAAAGTAAACTCCGCCATCGATGCCATTCCCCAGCTGAACTTCTTGAAAAATGGCTTGGGACATTTTATCCCGGGTAGCAGCCATTTCGCCTCCTTCAACGTATTTTTGGACAAACAGTTCGCCATGTTTATTTCGTAGTACAGCCCCATCTCCAAATAATGCATTTTCAGCGGGCATTTTTAGTGGTTTAATCATCATGGTAGGGTAGAACTGGATCAGTTCCATATCTTTTAAAATAGCTCCGGCTTCATAGGCCAAAGCATAGGAATCCCCCGTAATACCAGCTGTGTTATTATTTTGTGCGAAGAGATTCCCGGCACCACCGTTAGCTAATATCACAGCTTTACAGGAGATCTCAAGAATCTCTTGGTTATCCATATTAATAGCAAGGGCTCCCGCAATTTTTCCATTCATCATTACCAATTTAGTAACCATTGTCTTCTCGATGATTCTTATATCCTTTTGATTAATGCTCTCTAGAAGGGGATCTAAAAAGGATAACCCTCGCGCCAAATAAGAATATCCATCCCAGACAGTAGGGACAGAGCGCGGGAAAGAGTGACCAGGTGGCTGTCTTTTTACATATCTATTCTCACGGATAAAGAAATTCATTCCATATTCTTCCAACCATTTGATTGTCTTCCCAGATTCTTGGGCTAGTAGACTAGTTAACTCTTTCTGATTGATCCCTTTTCCAGATTTGATTAGATCCTGGTAATAGGCTTCTACAGAATCGGGATTATCTTCTTCAGGAACCACAACGCAAAATTGGGAACCGGAAACGATGGTATTTCCACTCTTGCCTGCTTTTTGTTTACAAATAATCGTGACGTCCGCTCCCTGCTCTTCTGCTGCCAATGCTGCAATTAATCCTGCGGAACCGCCACCGACAACCAATACATCGGTTTCCAATTGAACTCTTTTTAGCATGAAGCCACCTCCTCAATAGGAAAAAAGGGAGATGTGCTCTCCCTTTTAATAGATTGTTTAGATTTGTGAAAAGAAGCCCCTTTGACGCATCAATTCTCGGAACAGCTCGGGATGTTTTTCGAAGGCTTCCCGACCATGCAGCCAGAAGTGATTATTAAGCATCACTAATTGTCCAACGGGCAGGGTAACAGGAAGGGTTGCCGGGCTATTTTCCATGGATACTTGAAGCTGTTTGAGATACATCGCCTGCTCAATGTTTTGCGGATGTGTGGCTTGGTGATTGTACCGCATGCAGGTCGCATTATTTTGTTCATAGAAGGTAGAATGATAAACGACATCCTTTGTATTCTTCGTGCCTCTGTCCGCATAGCTGTACTTAAACTGGTGTGAAGCAAGAGGATGGCTGCGGAATTTTGCAAAGTCCTCCCAATCATCTAAATGTAATAGGCGTGATTCTCCGCCAATGGCATTTTGCTCTATAAATTTCATCATAATGAGCCAATCGGTTGGTTCATCGACGAAGGTACCATCGGTATGCAGTTCAAGCGTCCGATATGCCTGGCGCAGATACGTATCACTGTTATCAGTATGTTTTACCGAAAAGCGAGCATAGAACTTTCCAGACATAGAATCAAAGTTTGGAATCCCGACCAGATGGGTCACTGCGGTTGCAAAACGAATATAGTCATCTGTATTTTCTGTAAGTCCCTGAACACCAATGGTAAATCCACCAGTGCTACGGTCGTGAATGATTTGACGAAGGGTTTGCTGGAAGGAGTCTCCGGCAATTTCCTTCAGCTTTTCGGCTACATAAAATCTTTCAAAAGGGACATACTCTAATCTTTCCACATTGATGTCTGCAATTTCAGATAGAAATTGTTGAATCATACTATCACTTAATTGAATATGGCGCAAGCGCTCATGGTCTGGATGTGCCTTTACTTCATAGGTTAATGTTTTTACTTGGTTCATGGTTGTTCCTCCTGTTAATCATTTTTAAAATTAAATTTTTGCGAAATAGCCCCTCTGACGCAAAAGCTCTCTGTAGAGATTCTCATTTCTTTCAAAAGCGTCTCTTCCATGCAGCCAGAACGTATTGTTGAGCATAATCAAATCCCCAACAGGCAAGCTGACTGCCTTAACACTCGGACTTTTCTCCAAGGATTGCGAGATATCCCGGTGGTATTTCGCTTGTTCTATGGAATAAGGGACACTGCATTGGTCGTTGAAGCGGATACACGGTGCATTATTGTGTTCATAGAAAGTAGTATTGTAAACAACATCCTCCACATTTTTGCTGGCTCGCCCTTTTTGGGTAAATTCATAAGGATGGTTGGCTAAAGGATGGTTGCGGAATTTATCAAGATCCTCCCAATCATCTAAATGCAAGAGTAAGGATTCTCCACCCACTGCATTTTTCTCCTCTAATTTCATCATGATCAGCCAGTCTGTTTGCTCGTTGACAAATGTTCCATCTGTGTGTAAATAGAATAGCCGGTAGGCTTGACGCAGATAGGTATCACTGTCAAAAGAATGCTTTACACTGAATCTTGCGTAATATTTTCCTGACATGCTATCAAAGTTAGGAACCCCCACCAAATGACTTAGGGCAGTAGAGAATTTAACGTAATCATTGATATCATCGGTCAGGCCCTGTACCCCAATGGTAAAGCCGCCTGTGTTTCGATTATGCAGGATACTTCTTACACTGGTTTGAAAATTTCCCCCAAGTGTCTCATTTAATTGTTGAGCCAAGTAGAATCTTTCAAATGGTACATATTCAATTCTTTCGACATTAATTTCTTTTACCGCCTCAAAAAATTTTTTTAATGACTCCTGATCCAATTCAATGTGTTGCAAACGGTGATAAGTTGGATGGGTTGTCAACTTAAATTTGGGCATAGTTCCCACGCTATTCACGGTGAATCGCTCCCTTTTCTTTGGTTTTCATCATCACTTTTATAATAAGCAATATTCATGCCAAATTGATTATTTAGATAATACGTAGTATATTACGGTTAATAACTTAAAAACATATCAAAATCGGGAATGGTGTTTCAAATTTGGAATGAGTCAATTAGGGGGATGAGTATGGATTGTAAAATTGCCGTGTTAGGCTATAAAAATTTTATTGAATTAGCAAGAGATCTTTTTAAAGAGATCGATCAGAACGTAACGATTGATTTTTATGAAACCACGCTTGAAGAAAACCTGGAACATCTTCCAAAGCTAGAGCAGAACGGAACAGATATGATTATTTCCGGAAGGGCAAATAAGGCATTAATGGCAAGTAAAACGAATATCCCGGTCATTGCCTTTGAAATAACTCCGATTGATATTCTTTCGGCGATCAAGAAATCCATCCCGATTTCAAAACATATAGCCATTGTTCTCGCCAATTTTGAGGAACTGGAATATGATCTATCGATCTTACAAGACCTTTTGGATATCGAGCTAAATTTTATTTCCTATGAAACCAAAAATGATCTGCGGGAAAAACTACAACCGTTTGCAAAAACAGAGATTGTTGTGATCGGGACCAGTATTGCTATGAATATTGCAGATGAATTTAGCTTGAAAAGTATTTTAGTCTATTCGAAAAACAGTGTCCTTCGATCGATTGAGCGGGCGCTTGAAATTATCCATTATAAAAGGGAAGAGGAACAGCAGCATCAAAGGTTTAAAGCCATCATCCATTCAGTCAGCGATGGGATTATCGCCACAAATGAGCACAATGAAATTACGATTATCAATGATTCCGCCTGGAACCTACTGCAAAATTCAAAGGAAAAGACCGCCATCCATAAATTATCCGATCTACTCCCAGTACAAACCCTGCAAGAATTAACATCAGTTGAAGACAATTTTCAAGATAAAATGATTAAGTTAGAGAAAACGACCTTAAATACAAACCGTACGTCGATTTTGGTGAAGGGGATAAAGGTTGGCAATGTGTTTACCTTCCAGGACATCACTAAAATAAAAAAAATAGAACAAAAATATCGTTTAGAAAACGAAGGCAAAGGATTGATTGCCAAAAGTCACTTTACTGACATGATTGGTTCTAGTCCTTTAATGAAACAACTCATTGTTAGCGCTAAAAGGTTTGCAAAGACGGATTCGACGATTCTTATTACCGGCGAGACGGGCACAGGGAAAGAGATTTTGGCCCAAAGTATTCATAATTTCAGCAACCGCAAAACTTTTCCCTTTGTCGCGATTAATTGCGCGGCACTTCCCGAGACCTTGCTAGAAAGCGAGCTTTTTGGCTATGAGGATGGCGCGTTTACTGGGGCTGCTAAAAAGGGGAAGAAGGGGCTTTTTGAACTTGCTCATAATGGGACTGTTTTTCTTGATGAGATCAATTCCGTTTCCCTTCATTTTCAGGCGAGACTTTTGCGTGTCGTTCAAGAACGGGAGATTGTTAGAATTGGCGGGGGAAAAGTGATACCAGTTGACGTTCGGATCATTGCTGCCTCCAATCAAGACCTGATGAAATTGGTCGTATCGAATACATTCAGGGCAGATCTGTTTTATCGGTTAAATCTATTAAAAATTAATCTGCCGCCTTTACGTAGTCGGAAAGAAGATATTATTCCGCTGGCTAGAAAATTTATAGTGGACCGAAATAAGGAACTCTATCATTATATTGAACCGTTTTTTGAGGAATTATTTGATCAATTAGAGGACTACAGTTTTCCTGGGAACATTCGCGAACTTTTTAATATTCTCGAACGGTTTGTCATTCTTAGTGATCTAGATCGAAAGAATACATTTGAATACTATAAAAATGTAGTTTCTGAATGTATGGATGACAACTCTGAACTTCTAAATCATAATGAGGAGAAAATAGAAGTCCCAGTTAGAGATAATTATAAAGATAGTTTAATGGCAGCAGAAAGATCTTTAATCAAAAAATATATGCAAATGGTTGGTGGAGACAAAACGGTATTATCCGAAAAACTGGGAATGGGAAGAACGACTTTATATAGGAAATTAAAAGAGTTGGATATAAATTAAACTACTGTTTATACATTGGAGGGTGGTCACCTAAGTTGTGATCACCCTCTATTTTGTTGGCGAATTCATAATGTAAACATATAGAATATAGAAAAACATAGAAAACATAGAAAATAAATTTATGGTTGAAATGTTGAAAAATTCCTTTAACTCTCGTATAATGTGCCTACCATAACTAATAGTGATCATCTAATGACTACTATTCAATTATTACTAAAACAAGTAGGTTAAAAGGGGGCTTTGAAAGAATGAAAAAGTATCTTTCTTTTCTATTGGTCGGTTTAATGGCGGCGGTTACAGTCGGATGTGGGGGGAGTCCCTCATCCTCATCATCAGATCAATCGGCACAACCCGCACCACAGGAACAGAAACAGGAAGCGCCGAAAGAGGAGAAGAAAAGTGATTATCCAAACGGACCCATTTCTCTGATTGTATCCTTTGGTGCAGGTGGTGGAACGGATCTAGGTGCCCGGATTTTGGCGCCGTTTGTGGAGAAGGAATTGGGGGTTCCTGTAAATATAGTCAACAAGCCAGGCGGTGGAGGCTGGGTTGGCTGGGCTGAATTAGTTAGTACCAAGCCAGATGGTTATACCATTGGTTATATTAATACTCCTAATATTATTACCGGTTATGTGAACCCTTCCTTCCAACGGAAAGAAAACCTTGACAGCTTTGCGCCGATTGCCAACCATGTAACGGACTCGGGGGCAATTGCCATCCGCAAGGATGAAACGAGATTTACAAATATTAATGAATTGATCGAGTATGCAAAAAGTAATGAGCTAACCACCACTTCAACAGGGGTTGGAAGTGACGACCATTACGCGGCTTTAAAAGTAAACAAGGATGCCGGAACGAAGTTTAGAGCGGTGCACACGGGTGGCTTTGGTGAGAACTTATCCAACCTGCTTGGAGGTCACGTGGATGTGATGTTTGCGAATGTCGGAGAGGTAGTAACCCCTTTTAAAGAGGGACAATTCAAGGTGATCGGTGTTATGTCCGAAGAACGTAGCCCTTATTTGCCTGATGTACCGACGTTAAAGGAAAGCGGTATAGGGGACATCTTTTCTTGGTCTGCTCGAGGAATTGCAGCGCCAGCAGGGGTCGATCCTGCCGTACTGGAAAAATTACAAGCTGCCTTTGAAAAAGCAATCAATGACCCAGAACAAAAGAAAAAGATGGAGGAAATGGGCTTGCAGGTTGACTTCCGTAAAGGGAACGATTATGCAAAAATGCTGAAAGAAGAAGAAGCAGGAGTTATGGAGTTAAAGTCGTTATTAGGCTGGTAACTTTTTAGGGTACTAAATCTTTTATATAACTCTCTTCAACAATATGGCTGGGCTTGCTCAGCCATATTTGCTTAACTAAAGACGGAAAAAAAGGGGAGGATTATCATCGCAAGCGTCAGAAAGAAGACAGCCACTGCCCCTAATTTCTGTTTTTCCTTCCACATCGTGACGGCAAATCCAAAGGTGTAAATGGTGATGATCAGTAGAATAAGAAAGGTAACAGTATTCATTTAGACCCTCCCTTTTGGGGCATAAGTTGTTTACCAAAATCAATAATTTCAATATCGGGTTTTACCGTAATCTCTGCCTCAAGAAAAGATTTTTCCCAATTAAAATCTCTAAACTCCTGATTCGTTGCAAAGTATTTCAGGGCATACCTGGATAAAGGAAAGGGTGAACCTTTTAGTTTAGTTTGTGTGTTTTTTAAAAAACTTTCAAACGTAGTTTTCATATGTGCAGCAATGTGTTTCTTTAAAATTTGCCGGTTTTTTCCGCCTTTTACATAGTTAACCATGGAGGGATTTGACATAATCTCAAATTTCAAAGGGATGGTAATCGTAATCTTGGGCTTTGCACCCTTCATGTCCATTTTAAACGTATTATTTTCCGTTTTTAGGATGCGAGCTGCAATTTGTTGCTGCCTTTCTGAAAATGGATCAGGCATATTGATCAAGATATCATGTATGTCTACGGTATCATCTAGAATATTAACCATCCGTGTTTCTTGACCGGTAAGAATTTGCGTCATGACGCCATTCCTGAACACTGCTGACCCAATAAACTGGGTATCATCCAGCTCACCGAAGGCATTCAATTGCCCTGCTATATACTCGTCTTCTCCTTTGATCGGAGGATTTTTTTCTCTTTCAGCGGTTGTGTACATGGCTAGTGCCAGGTCCGTTCCCCTTTCAATCGTTTTTATAAATCGAAAGAGAGTGGAGTCTGCAATATACCCATTATCAATCCCATGCTCGATCATGTATTGAAAGTACTTATGGGGGCGTGTTTCCAACCTTGGACGATTATTTTGAAAATACTCATAAGCCTTTTCTTTACAGACAGCTAAAAAGGTATCCAGACGAATTTCTTTATCATGCAAGGAAGTGTATAACGTTGGCAAAAACCTCTTGTCTCTTGCAAATTCTTCGGATACGATGATCACTTTTAATAATTCATAACTAATTTCGCGGGAAATGACTGCATTCGCGGTACTTTTTGCTGTGATCACATCAATCGCATCAAAGGTAATAATTTCCCTTGGCTTTTCGTTTGACCCCCCACCTCCTTGCACACTTCCCACTTCAGGGTTGGCAATTAACATGGTGACCTTAATTTTCCCTTCATCCTTTGAACGATCGATCCCGAGACCGATGACATAGGATTTGTTTTCCAATTCAGCACGATCCCAACAGCCTGATAATAAAAACACCATAGATAAAAGCAACAATAGATTACATGTTTTTTTTATTTTTTGCATGTTTAAACTCCCCTTTGAACCATGCGCTCAACCATAAAATAATGGATATAGCCGCAAATGTTGGACCAGCTACATATCGAAGTGGTTCCTTTAATAGTGCCACGTCAATTGGGGTTTCTGGGATCATTCCAATCAATAAATAAATCGTTGCAAGGGATGGAATCAAATATTGGTACTCCTTAATGTTAAACAAATGGCCAAATATGAGCGCATTAATAAATAAAAAGGCAGCAAAGCGAATGAAAGCAGCCGACAGCCAGATTGGGAAGAATAAGGTTTCAATATTCGGGAGAAATTCGCCTATGGAAATATAGCGAATGGCTACATGAAATGGATAACCGATCACCGATAAACCCTTATCAAATAAAGCAATGAAAAGCATGGTGGCTAAACTAAGCTGGATGACGACGCAACCGAAGGCAATCCAGGTTCCATTTCGAAAATCTTTAAAGGATGTCATAAATGAGATGAGGGAGGCTAGGATAAAAAATTCTCCCCAAAGACCTATCCCGAGAGGGCCAGCTTTTAATAGTTCAAGTGTTCCGGGTCCCCATATTGGAAAGATAGACTCAAATTGACTATCTTTCATACTTAACCAAAAGGCAAAGAAAAAGGAAAGTGCTACATAGAAAATGAGAATATAGGAAATCGATCCAATTCGCTGAATCCCCTTTTTTGCAGCATAGACACAAACAACCATTAAGATGCCGTAGAGTACGAGAATAGGCGTCGTCGTAAAATAATAGGCTCGAATAATGTTTGTATATGTTCTCGTATCTAAGGAAATGGCATAGGTGTTTAGGCAGAATATGATGAAGGAAATAAAAAAAGCAATATATTTACCAAGTAATAGTTGAATGACCTCAAATAGATTTTTGTCTTCAAACAAGGATAGTGTTTTTAATAATAAAAACAAAGGGATAAAAAAAAGTCCACCTGATAGAAGGGGGATCATCCACGCTGCATTTTGCACGTGGCTAAACAGCATGGATGGGGTATCCTCAGTTCCCTTCATACCTATCATTAAAAATGCAATACATACATATTCTCGAATCCCTAGTTTTTCCTGCTGCTGTTTCATAAGATTTATCCCTTTCTGCGTCTAACCACATCTTTTGGTTTTAAATATCCAGGGCGAAATCTATCCTTCATTGGAACATGGCGGATCAGTAAATCCCTTGACGAGAGGAAATACGGTGTCATCGGTGCAAAGTAAGGTGTGCCGAATGATTTCAATGAACCTAAATAAAATAAGCCGATAATAAGCACAGCAGTGATTCCATAGATCCCTAAAAAACCAGCACTTAAAATCAATAAAAAACGGGTCATTCGAATAGCGAAATTAAAGCTCACATCAATGATAATAAAAGAGCTTAGCCCACTTAAGGCAACGACAATGATGATGATCGGACTAATGATGTTAGCCTGGACAGCAGCTTGCCCAAGAATTAGGGCACCTACAATCCCGATAGTTGGCCCAATTGGTGATGGTACGCGTAAACCAGCTTCACGTATCAGTTCAAAGGCAAGTTCCATCATTAAGACTTCAATGATGGATGGGAAAGGGACGCGTTCCCTTGTTCCTGCAATGGCCATCAACAAATCGGGTGGGATCATCCCCACATGAAAGTTTGTTATTGCAATATAAAAAGAAGAAGTAAACAGAGCAACAAACAAGGCAATGATTCGTAAAAGGCGGATAAAATTCCCATACGGGGTACGTAAGTAATGATCTTCTGGTGAATGAAATATAGACCAAAAGGTTGCTGGAAGAACAAGACAGCTTGGTGAATTATCCATTAGCAAAGTAATGTGTCCTTCTTCAATGAAAGAAGCAGCCCGATCGGGGCGTTCCGTATATAAAATTGTCGGGAATAATGACCTTGGCCTTTCTTCAATATATTGCTCTAATATACTTAAATCAGCGATCGAATCGGTATCTAACGACTCTAATTTATCCTTAATGGTCTGAAGCAGTTCGCCATCCACTAAATCCTTTTCATACACGAGAAATACATCATTTCTTGAGCGTTTGGAAACGACTTTAAATTCGACAATCAGGTTCTCATTTTTAATTTTTTTGCGGATTAAGGCAATATTATCGATGACCTTTTCGGTAAATGCCTCTTTTGTCCCTTTTACAATGACCTCATTTTTGGGTGGTTCAATTCCTCTGCTTTTGATTTCTACCGTGTCAAATAAATAGCATTTGTTGTCCCCGTCTACAAAAAGGGCTGCTGAACCGGAATTAATCCCTTGAAGGATATCCTCGATGACCTCAACCGTTCGAACCAAAGGGTGTGACACGATATCCGGTATGCTTCGGTCTGGATCCTGGTTTTCCACTAAATCATCAATGATCCCTGTTTGAATATATGCAAGTTTTGTCATCGTGCTCAAATAGATAACTAAAGCTTGGCGATTAAGAGAAGCGATCGTAAACTCCCTTGTTTTCACATCGATATTGTCAGGGATGCTGTACAAGGTTTTAAATGTTTCTAAATTCTTTTTATAATTTCTGCTGATTTTCTGCTTTTTTATTTCAATCTCTTGCTGATTTGATTGTTCAACAAAGTGTGGTTGGGTATTGAATGTCTTAGATAGTAACTTTAAAGGCTTGATTAGAGACCTTTTTTTCCTCATAAATGACCACCACTTTTTCTAATTATTTTTCCAGAAAAAGGTTTTATTATGTACTCGAAAAAAAGAGGCTTTACCTGAAAGGACGGTAAAAACCAGTCCCTTGGGTTAGCCTCTTTTTTTTAAGCCATTGTTAACTTCTTAATCAATTCAACCACTAGGGCAATCGCTAAGGAAGTGTAGCCGACGAAACAACTGACAATTCCTAATCCAAAATAATTTTCTGCTCGAATGGGGCGATTATGGGCCAATCCCTTTTCCCGGAGGATTAATAGGACTAAGCAGGTGATCGTGGCTATACTGCCGCCCAAAACGATGGGATAAAGGGGTTTGTCCATGAAAAAACGCAGGATCATAAATATCGCATTAGAAAGAATTAATGTGACTAAAAAAATTCTTGTTAATCTCACGTCAATCATCCTCCGTAGTATGTTACTGGTATTTTACCATAATTTATAAATTAGTTTAAAAATTAAAACCTATTAGTTCATTTTTCATCTAACTGTTCCCTAGAATGAACCTCCCTTTATTTTTCACACAAGAAAATCATCAGTCTGGAATAAACATTTAAGGAAGACAAACAATAGGAGGTCTTCCTTGATGACCGATAAACTTCTGGAGGTAATTGGACTGCGAATTCACTTCCTCACCGATCAAGGTGATATTCCTGCGGTTGATGAAATTGACTTGGAGATTGAAAAAGGGGAGATTCTCGGGATTGTAGGGGAATCAGGCTGTGGGAAAAGTGTAACATCGCTTTCGATTATGAAACTCGTACCGAGCCCACCAGGGAAAATAGTTGAAGGTGCAATCATGTTTAAGGGGGAGAACTTAATCTCAGCTTCGGAAAGAAGGATGCGCGAAATTAGGGGAAATGAGATTGCGATGATCTTTCAGGAGCCGATGACGTCGCTTAATCCGGTATATACCATTGGTAATCAAATGAGGGAAACTATAAAACTTCATCGGGGATACGACAGAAAAAGGGCTAACCAACACGCCATCGAAATGCTGAGAAAAGTAGGAATCCCTCGTCCCGAACAAATCATAAATGAATATCCTCATCAGCTGTCGGGCGGGATGAGGCAGCGGGTGATGATCGCGATGGCTATGTCTTGCGATCCGGAATTGTTGATTGCGGATGAACCAACCACCGCACTTGATGTCACCATTCAAGCGCAAATTCTAGATCTAATGAGAGGGTTAAATAGAGATCACGGCACAGCAATTATGATTATTACCCATGATCTAGGTGTTGTTGCTGAACTTTGCGACCGGGTGATCGTGATGTATGCCGGAAAGGTCGTGGAGCAAGGAAATGTCGGTGCTATCCTAAAAAAACCACAGCATCCCTATACCAAAGGGCTCATCCAGTCTATTCCCCATTGGAATAATCAGCGGGAGAGATTATACTCCATTCCCGGCAATGTCCCTTCACCAGGGGAGTGGGGAACAGGATGTCGGTTTGCCCCGCGTTGTGAATTTTTAATGAAAAAATGTCTAAAGCAACCGCCTGAATTGAAAGAGGTTGGACCCGCACACCATTCCCGTTGTTGGCTTTCTTCTTAAAGGGGGGATTTTCATGGCAGAGCCATTCTTTCAAGTGGAAAATCTAAAGAAGTATTTCCCCATCAAGGGAGGATTCTTGGGTAGGGAAATTGGGGTGGTAAAAGCGGTTGATGATGTTTCCTTTTCCATTCAAAGGGGGGAAACCCTTGGATTAGTGGGGGAAAGCGGCTGCGGTAAATCAACTACAGGGAGAGCTCTTTTACGTCTTATTGAACCAACAGCGGGGCGAATTTGTTTTGAGGGAAAGGAAATTACTTCCTTGCCCCAAGAGGAAATGCGAAAGATGCGCAGAGATATGCAAATGGTTTTCCAGGACCCTTTTGCGTCATTAAATCCGCGTCATACAGTGGAACGAATTTTAGAAGAGCCATTCATTGTCCATGGAATAGGTGATAGAAAAGAGCGGAAAAAAAGGGTGGGGGAACTCTTGGACATTGTTGGATTATCGGCGTACCATGGCAAAAGGTATCCCCATCAATTCTCTGGAGGGCAGAGACAACGGATTGTGATTGCACGTGCTTTGGCCTTAAACCCCAAATTGATTATTGCGGACGAACCTGTATCCGCTCTGGATGTTTCTATCCAGGCCCAGGTGCTGAATCTTTTACAGGATCTTCAAAAGGAATTTGAACTAACCTACCTTTTCATAGCGCATGACCTAAGTGTAGTAAAGCATATTAGTGATCGTGTCGGGGTGATGTATTTGGGCCGCTTGGTAGAACTAGCCGAGAAGGAACCCCTTTATCAGCAACCGAAACATCCATATACACAGGCGTTATTATCATCCGTTCCCTTTCCTGACCCGGATTATAAAAAAGAGAGGATCATCCTTAAGGGGGATGTCCCAAGTCCAGCGAATGTACCCCAAGGGTGTGCTTTTCATACCCGTTGTTCGGCTGTGATGGATCAATGTAAAATACAAAGGCCAAAGCTGAAAGAAAGTGATCCAGGACATTTCGTTGCCTGTCATCTTTATGATAAAATTTAAGTGTTGTTAACTAAAAATTGGGAAAAGGGGGTTTTGGCAAATGACAAGTGAATACCAAAGCCGTATTCAGCAATTCACAGACTATATGGAACAACACTCCCTGGATGTAGCAATGATCACATCTCCCATCCATATCTATTTTTTTACCGGCTACTATTCTGATCCTCACGAACGCTTTCTGGGTCTTCTTCTTGACCGAAGGGCAGAGGTAGTTACCTTATTTGTGCCCTCACTAGATGTGGAGTCTGTGAAACAAGCATCTTTTATTGAACAGTTGGTTCCCGTATTGGATACAGACGATCCCTATCAACTGCTGAGGGAAAAAATCGGGGGGAAAGTAGACAAACTTGGCATCGAAAAGAACGCCATCAACCTAATCCAATACGAACAATTACAACGATGCGCTGTGATCGGGGAATTTGTCGATGTAGCACCTTTTATTCTTTCTTTAAGATTGATCAAATCCGCCGCGGAAATTGAGATCGTCCGCAAGGCTGTTTCCGTGGTGGAGCACGTGCTCGCTGAGGGCGTCAAGAAAGTAAAACCGGGCATCTCTGAATTGGAAGTCGTGGCTGAATTGGAATACCAGATGAAGGTTTTCGGTGCAGAACGGCCTGCTTTTGAAACAACGGTCTTAACCGGAGTCCGTTCAGCGCTGCCACATGGTCGTCCTAATCAAACCAAGATCAAACGGGGGGATTACCTTCTATTTGATCTGGGGGTTTTTGTAAGTGGGTATTGTTCTGATATTACTCGGACCTTTGTGGTCGGCGAGGCTAACAAAGAGCAACAGAGAATATACGAAACGGTCCTGCGTGCAAACCTGAAGGCAATTGATTCCGTGCAAGCGGGTCTGGAGATCGGGCAACTCGATAGAGAGGCCAGAAAGGTGATAGAACAGAGCGGATTTGGCGTCTATTTTACCCATCGGGTGGGTCACGGATTAGGCCTGGATATTCACGAAAATCCATCCATTCATCAGCAAAACCAGTTGAAAATAGAGCCTGGAATGCTGTTTACCATTGAGCCAGGGGTTTATATCCCAGAGTTAGGCGGTGTCAGGATCGAGGATGATATCGTGGTCAATAAAGAAGGGAAGGCCGAGGTTCTCACTACTTATCCAAAAACATTACAATACCTGTGTTAAGCTATTGAACACAGGTATTGTTGGTTCCTAAACAACCAATCCTTGAAGTTCCTGATTCCACTTGTTGAGCACGCTGCTAATGGCAATGTTGGCACGGTATACCATCGGTTTTCTTCCGGTTTTTGTTGTCTTGTAGGAGGGACGTTCTTCAAAAACGAGGTTTGCCTGTTCTAAGGTTTTTAGATGTTCTCGCATGACATTTTGGTGAATGGAAAAAATGGCTGCAAGGTCTTGACAGTTATAAGATTCACCCTTTTCAGCTAAAAAATGGTATAATTTAATTCTTGTTTCATCCTGTAAAGATTTAAAAATGGGAAGTAGGCTATCTAAATTCATACCTTTCATCCTTTCTTTTGATCTTCCTCATACGTTAATACCTTTAACATGATGTTAACATGTGCTTTACACCCTCACTATGATAAAAATCACACCCATTTAAAACTTTTATAAATCTAGGTAATTTTTCATGATTATTTTTTAATTATTTTGTCCATACTGATTGGTAGATTAATGTTTGTATATGTACGGAGATAGAATAAAGGAGAGCCGCGGAACATGAATCCATTGTCAACCGAATATTATCTTGAGAAGTGTGTGCAGGGGGAACGGATCGTTAGATGCCCAAATTGCCAAAGAATCAATGTTGGACAAGTTGCCCCCAAGTATTTCTACTGTTCGGATTGTTTTATTGAAATGAAGCTGCATGATGACCAAATTTCTTTTTTTGAGCTAGATGAAAACGGGGAATTAGCTTGTTTAGATGATATCTTTTATACTTAAAGAAACAGCCTAGTTTAGTTCTAGGCTGTTTGTTTTTTTATTGTCAAGTTGGATAATCCAGTCGTTAATCATTTGCACTTGCTGGTAGAGAACCATTCGCTCATCCCATCGCAGTTGGGGATCTGTTACCTTATCTTTAATCGCATTTTTAATTTGTATTAGCTGTACCGTATTTTTAATTGCATATAATTCCTTTTCAAAAACGCCCATCTTTGTTCCTCCTTTTACTCCTTATTACAAGATATCTGTCAAAGGTTAAAAATATGACAAAAAAGCACAAGTTTTTAATAGAGGTATGGATAAAATGTCATTAGACGGAAGGAAGGTCAAAGGATGTCAGAATGAAATTAAAGGGTTGACAATTTAATTAATAATGATTATCGTTTATAACGAAGGTAATAATCATTATCATTTGATGGTATTAAGGAGAGATATTGTGATAAAAAAGGGGATCGGCATCGTACTTATATCTTTATTAGCATTTAATCTGGCCGCTTGTGGGAACACAGGATCAACGAGTGAACCACAGCCTTCGCAGGCCGAAACACAAAAACCTCAAGATGAAAAAAAGGAACAAAGTGAGGAACAAAAGGGTCCACAAGACTTCACAGAAGCTGTTAAAACGGTTGTGGACGAATTAGCCAAGTCATCCAATGATGAAGAAGTCGACTTTGCACTTGTTGAAAAAACTTATACAGAAAAAATTAAACCTGTTGTGGAGGAAAGAGACGCCGAATTTAATGATCAGGTAGCTGTTCAACTCGATGGGGCTCTTACAGCAGGAAAAGATGGATCTTTGGACACAAAAGTTGTGAAACAGGTATTTGATAAACTGTTGCAAAAGGTTGCTTTTCTTTCTGTGCGTCATGAATTAAATGAGGTAGGCGAACATTGGGATGATAAAGAGAAGGTAAAGGCTGAAATCGAGGAAGCGAAACAGTTTTATGATCCCATTCTGAAATCTACGTTAGAAAAGCGGGATACCGCTTATGAAACACAATTAGTAAGTGCTGTTGAAGGGGCTTTTTCCGCAATGGAAAGTGCCACTGAAGTTTTAGATTTCCAATTGGCTAAGCAGGTTGTTGATAAAACCATGATGAAAGGATTTTATCTTGCAGCTGGGGCCAATCCAAATGGATATGCCTATAAAATAGAGAAAGCTGTTCAGGAAGATCCAGATCATGCGGGGATTGCGCAGGCAGAAGGCTGGGCCTTTTATCAAGCCCTTCATCCATACATCTCGAAGCATGCAAGTGAAGAAGCTGAATTCATCAACAGCCAATTTGATTTGACGAACGATGCAGCCAAGGTGAAGGCTAATGAGATCAATCAAGCGTTTATCCGCGGGTTGGCTAAAGTAGCCCTTGATGAGTATGCTGAGTCATTTGAAAGTTGGGGGAAGGATAAATCGGTCATTACTGCTCTAGAGGGAGCTTTGTTCATCCAGATGATGGATATTGACCTTAAACGGGTGTTAGGGGAAGAACCAACAGTTCAGGTGATGGAAAAAGCAGGGCAGCTCTTAGAAGCGGTTAAATCTGGGGAAAAAGATCAAGCGGAAACATTGTTTAAAGATGTAAAAAAAGTGCTCGATCAACTTTCTACTTTAGGTAAGTAATATGATAGGATAGATAGGGGAGGGATACTCCCCTTCTTTTTCATATTTTTTAAAGGGAAATTTTACATATTTCAATGATGAGGTGCTGTATGGTTAAGAAATGGTTGATCTCGCTTTTTGCGTTGATCCTTGTTGTTTCAGGTGTCCAGTCTACAGGATACGCCTATTCCTATGGGGATCCAAATAAAGAAGCAGTAGCGGATGCGTATGAACTAATGGTTGGTGCATTGATGAAAGCCCCCCCTAATTTCTCAGAAGCACAGGCTGCATTTGATCCGGTCAAAGAGGAATTGAGCATGCATATGGGAGATGAGCCCGTAGCCATCGTTCAAAAGGCACTGGATAATCAACAGAAGGAAGAAACAATCAATTTAATGCAGCAGGTTCTTGTCCTGAATATCGCTCGACGTTTTGAAGGGATCCATTTAGATGACTATGCTAATGCAAAACTAATTTTGGCTAAGGGATATGCGACTTACAAATCTCTTTCTCCTGCAGTTGCTCACAAAGATGAGGAACTTGATAAGAACATCCATGATAGCTTTAATCAGGCCCTTCAAGCATTGGGAAATCCGGGGTTGTTCGGTGTAGGGAAGAAGGAAACGAATCCTGCTTTATTTGATGAGTCCAAAAACTTTATCCTGACTTCTTTGCAAAATTTCTTTGGCATGAAAAGCTTGGAGGTTGGGCATTTTGTGGAAGGGGCTGAGGGCTCTGCTGGAGGATCTGCGGGGCACAATACCGAGCAGGGGAGCAATACATACATTTGGATTATAGTCGGAGTAGTCGTCATTTTCTTAGCAACTCTCTTTTTCTGGCGAAGGAAAAAGGCATAGGCATAAGAATAAAACAACCAGGTAGGTTACCTGGTTGTTTCTTTCTTCCGAGTACTCGTTCTTTCAATAATTCGCTTTAATCGGCTATGATGCTTTAACACGGCCAAACGCATTTCTTCTGCTTCAGGTTCGGTTGGCTGAAGATTAGCAATATCCCAGAACTCAACTAATACATCAAGAACTTGCATAAAATATTGTTCAGGTCCATAGTTTGCTTCTTGGCCAATCATTTTCATCCGCTCATCGAAATCAGGCATTTCGCGTCCTGGCATTCCGAAATTCATGATGACATATCCAACATGATAAATATAATTAGGCTCTAACTCCAAATGGGCTTTCACAGCATCTCGGTAAAATGCGTAGTGCAGGCTTTCATCCTTCGCTAAACGGCGAAGCAATGAGGCAAGGTCCTTATCATAGGGTTGAGCAACTTTTGCTACATTATTATAATAAACTAAAGTCGCGAGTTCCTGCATTGCTGTATAGGCCATGACTTGTATGGGTGCGGTAAATTCAGACTCAAAGCCTTGTTCTACTACTTGTTTACGCAATGCTTTAAGCTGATGGGGGTTAGCATTGCGGGTGATAATCAGGTAGGTCTCAAGTAAGGTTGAGTGCTGGTCTTCTTCAGCAGTCCAGGTATGAATAAATTCTTTAAGAACTTCTAAAGCCCCTTTAAATGTAATGGAAAGATGAGTAGTGAACCATGGAAGGTTTACCTCGGTGAGCAAAGCGGTCTCGATTGCAGTGTATATAGGTAAAGGAAGGGTTCGTTGGCTTTCGTCCCAAGGCTCCTTCTTGAAACAACGTGCTTTTTCCCAAGGAATAAACTCGTGGTAACTCCAATCAATATGTGATGCCCTTGCCTTATGGCTTGTATACAATTCTTTTAAACGTTCTTCTAGTCGTTCATCGACGTTTTGATATTGCAGCATTCATTTTCCTCCTTTTAAAACAAAAAGACACTTAGGACTTATTATACATGTTTTAATAAAGAAAATGTAATTTTTTAAAAGAAAATATCGAAAAAGGAAGTGAAAATTTGTGAGGACATATACACACTTTTTTCCTAGCCAGAGTCAAAGTAAAGGGGCTGTTCTTTTAGTTCATGGTGCCGGGGAACATTTGGACCGCTATCGATGGGTAATCGAACAGTGGAATCAGGTAGGGTTTGATGTGTATGGCGGAGATCTCCCAGGGTATGGACGCTCTGAAGGGAAACGCGGACATATCAACAGCTTTGAGGATTATTTGCAGGCGGTGGATGATTGGTATCAGGAACTAACGGAGAAAACAGGGCAAGAACCCTTCCTCTTTGGACATAGTTTAGGCGGACTGATTTCAGCCCGTTTCATGGAAACAAAGAGAAGGAAGGTAAAAGGAGTGGTTCTTTCTTCCCCCTGTTTTGGCATTTCCATGGAAGTGCCCCTTTGGAAGCAGCAAATTGCAAAAGGACTAAACATCATTTATCCGTCGTTTGTCATGTCGGCTGGGATTAAGCCGGAATTTGTGAGCAGAAATCAAAACATTTTACAGGAATATGCGACAGACCCATTAAACACAAAGGGTGCAAGTATTAGATGGTATATGGAATTAGAAAAAAATTTACTGGAAAATAGTCTAGAAAAGGATTCCTTTCCGGAAGTTCCTCTCTTGATTCATCAGGCAGGGCGTGATTTGGTTGTGGATGCTTCGAAGGTTAAATCCTGGTTCGATCAATCCCTAATAAAGGATAAGACTTATAAGGAATGGCCAGGGCTTTACCATGAGATTTTGAACGAGCCTGAAAGAAATTTGGTATTTGCGGAGATATATCATTGGATGAAGCAACGAATTGAAAAGTGAAACTTTTTACCTCCTTTTTACGTTCAAATAAATAAGGAAGTTTGGCTGTTAATTCTACTAAATACATCCTATTGATTTATTATAATTAGTAGATTATCCTTTAGAGTGGCACCTGTTTGGGGCATTATTTATGACACTCTATCTCCACGCAGGAAATCGTAAAGATATCTTAACAGTGGAAAGGAAAAGTGGAGGTAAAAACATGCAGACGCAATTGAATCGTCAACAACGTTACGCCAAATCTGGCAAAAATAAACCGAAAAAGAAATGGGTAAAATGGGCTTTGCTTTGCCTCGTTCTATTTATTGCAACGGGAGCAGGGGCAGTATGGTGGTCTTTCGATGATCTTTTAAATAAAGTAACCGTCTCAACAGAACCAGGAACTGCCGACGAAATTGCAGTTGCTAAGGATTATAATCAAGAGCCGATTTCAGTTGTTATACTAGGGAAAGATACGCGTGAAGGACTTGGCATGTTGAATACAGATGTAATCATTGTCGCGGCGTTAAATCCGAAGACAAAACATGTAACGATGATGTCCATTCCTCGGGACACGGGTGTTCAAATTGAGGGCTACGGTGGCTGGCACAAGATCAATTCTGTGTATGCCAAAGGCGAATCAGAAAGACGTGCAGCTGAAAGAAATAATAAACCAGTTACAGAAACAGGGATTAGCTTGTTGAAGAAAACAATTGAAGGGGCAGTCGGAATTCCTATTCAACATTATGTGACTGTTGACTTTGAGGGATTCACAAGTGTGATTGATAAACTTGGAGGAGTCGAAATCAACGTCGAAAAAAGTATGAGATATGATGATCCTCACGATGGAACACATATTAATCTGGATGAAGGATTACAGACGTTGGGCGGAAAAGAAGCTTTAGGTTATGTAAGGCATCGTTTGGATAATCGTGGTCCTAAATATTATTCTAATGACTTTGACCGCGGAAGAAGACAACAGGAAGTAATTAAAGCGGTTGTTGATAAGATGAAGTCTTTCTCTGGAATTTCCAGCTTCTTTGGTGTGATGGAGGTTGCTGGCGATCATATCCGAACAGATCTTTCCAAGGAACAAATTAAAGGACTTATTTATGATTTTAAATCCGTAGGATCAGAGAATATCGCTAGTATTGAAACCGGTGGATATTGGGACCGTGCATCATCCCATACAATCATTCCAAAAGAGAATATGGAAAAAATTCAATTAGCTTTTCACCAAGAAATGGGAATTACAGGGACAGATAGCGAGGGTACTTTCCGCGAAGAACCTGCTCGAGCTTCAAGGCCAACACAAGTGAGGCAGACCCAGCCGAAAGCAGTAGAGACAGTCACACAGGAAAAACCAAAGGAGCAGCCTACGAAAGAGGCAACGGAGGAACAAACCAAGCAACAGGCAGACCCTGCACAGCAGTTAGATCAACCAACGCCTGAAAACGGAGACGTTAAAAACGATCCACAACCAGAGGAACAGCCACCAGTTGAAAATAATAAGCCAAAGGAACCAGTAGAACCGGCGAACGGTCAGGATGAGCAGAATCAGGGAGGGAAAGTAACAACCCCTGAAATCCAGCCACCCATTGTGGCACCACAACCTGAACCACCGAAAGTGACGGAACAATAAATAGCGGAAGGAGCGGACCGTATGAAGGTCCGCTCCTTCTACTTTAACGGAAAATGTTTCCGTTATACAGGAATTCCTGGCTCATCTTGGATGGATAACGGAAATGTTTTCTGCTAAAGGGATGTGTAATCGTTTACAAATTGGGAAGTCAATCATATAACGGCAAAAATTTCCGCTAAATAATCTTTATGATCGTGTATTTAACTAAATAACGGAGAAGTTTTCCGTAAAACGAAAATAAAAAGAACCCGGTACAAATTTCACCGGGTCCATCTAAGATTAGGACATGATTCCCAACTTATAGTTCTTTTCGGCACGTTCCCGCTCATTCTTTTTCAAATATTTTTTGCGGAGACGTACAGATTTAGGTGTTACTTCACAGTATTCGTTGTCATTCAGATATTCTAAAGCTTCCTCAAGGCTAAGAATTCGAGGGGCTTTTAATTTCACTGTTTCATCTTTTGTCGCGCTGCGGACGTTTGTCGCATGTTTTTCTTTACATACATTGACAACCAAGTCATTGTCACGGTTATGTTCACCGACAATCATACCTTCATAAACTTCCATTCCAGCGGGGATAAACATAATTCCACGATCTTCAACCGAAAGTAGGCCGTATGTTGTAGCTGTACCTGTTTCGTGGGAAACAAGCACACCTGCTCTTCTACCCCCAACTGCACCATGGATTAGAGGTTGATAGCTGTCAAAGGAATGATTCAGAATCCCAAACCCACGGGTTAATGTCATAAATTCTGTACGATATCCAATTAATCCACGCGAAGGAATAAGGAATTCCATTCTCACTGAACCAAAGCCGTTATTAATCATGTTGGTCATTTCCGCTTTTCTTGCACCTAGGGATTCCATAATGGCACCCGTCGATTCTTCAGGAACGTCAATAATAACTCGTTCCACTGGTTCCATTTTCTTTCCGTCAATTTCGCGAACAATAACTTCTGGTTTGGAAACTAAAAGCTCATAACCCTCGCGTCGCATGTTTTCAATCAGGATTGAAAGGTGAAGTTCACCTCGGCCGGAAACAACGAAGGACTCACCACCCTCGGAGTCTTCCACACGTAGGCTTACATCTGTTTCCAACTCTTGATATAGACGATCTCTGATTTTCCTTGAAGTCACGTGTTTTCCTTCTCTTCCTGCGAAAGGCCCGTTATTTACGGAAAAAGTCATTTGCAGCGTAGGTTCGTCAATTTTAAGTAATGGAAGTGCCTCAGGATGTTCAACATCCGCGATTGTTTCTCCTACGTTGATTTCTTCCAATCCGGGAACGGCTACCAGGTCACCTGCTTTTGCCTCTTCAATTTCAATTCTTTTCAAACCGGAGAACCCAAATAACTTAGCGATCCGAACCTGTTTAATTGATCCATCGCGTTTAATTTGAGCAACCGTTTGGCCTTTACGAATGGTTCCGCGATGAACGCGGCCAATACCGATCCGACCAAGGTAATCATTGTAATCAAGGATGGTTGCCTGCATTTGTAAAGGTCCATCTAAATCAACTTCCGGTGCTGGAATATGTTCGATTATTGCCTGGAAAAGTGCTTCAAAATTTTCATCCTGGTGGTGGGGATCCGTACTCGCAGTACCGTTTATTCCAGATGCATAGATGACAGGGAATTCAAGCTGTTCTTCGGTCGCATCTAAATCAATAAACAAATCGTATACGTCATTAACCACTTCTTCTGGGCGGGCATTTTCGCGGTCGATTTTATTTATGACAAGAATAGGGGTTAGATGTTGTTCGAGTGCCTTTTTTAAAACAAATCGTGTTTGCGGCATACATCCTTCAAAGGCATCTACGATGAGAATAACGCCGTCAACCATTTTCATAATCCGTTCCACTTCACCACCGAAGTCTGCGTGTCCCGGAGTGTCCATAATATTGATCGTAATATCGTTATATTTTACCGCCGTATTTTTGGCAAGGATGGTAATTCCACGTTCTCTTTCTATATCATTCGAGTCCATGACACGTTCTTGAATCGTTTCATTTGCTCGAAAAATACCGGATTGTTGAAGCATTTTATCAACCAGGGTGGTTTTTCCATGGTCAACGTGAGCAATGATTGCAATATTTCTTAGGTCTTCTCTTCTCATCACAAATTTTTTCTCCTTCTTCTGTTGTTTGCGAGCTTCGTTTAATGCTACTTACTTTCGCAAACGATTTAGTTGTCCTTTAGTGCTTCTTATACTGTTTGCGAACTGTTTTTCACAAACAATTAGTTTCCACTAGAAAATTAACCTACTTATTATACTATATAAAGTGTTGTTTACCTAAAGGTTTTTTATGTTTTTTTATTGTTGTTTTTTGTTGTTAATTAGTGCCAAGGATATAAGAGGATATGAAATTTAATACTATAGATAGGAGTGTGATGAAAATGCAAAAAGGTTTTTTGATGCTGCTCTTGGGAGGTGTTTTCTTATTGGCTGGTCTCTTCACCATGCCAATGAGAAGAGTGAATCCGCGGGAAAATTTAGTTGATAACCCTTTTGGTTGGGGATTATTTGGGTTTGGGCTTTCTAGTTTGATCATAGGCATCGCTACAAGTCGCAGGAGCTCGGCCCCGGAGGACAATGTTGCTGACGATGTTGTTTATGTTTCAACAAAAGAAAAGGCACAAAAAGAGGAATTACCTGTAATACAATAAATGTTCAGGAGCGGTTGGTTTAACCAACCGCTCCCACAACGGGGTCAGAGTTCTTGACTCATCTTCGCGGCTGCTCTCCCTGAAACAAATCCTGTTGCAAAGGCAGCGGTAATATTAAACCCGCCTGTATACCCGTGAATGTCCAAAATTTCCCCGCAAAAGAAAAGTCCATTCATCTTTTTCGAGTGCAAAGTTTTGGGATCAAGCTCCTTCAAATGGACGCCACCGCCGGTTACAAAAGCTTCCTCAATGGAAAGCGTTCCGTTTGCTTGCAAAGGAAATTGTTTCATCATTTCTGCCAGATGATGTAAAGCTTCCCGGGGAAGATGATCATACGTTGTCTCTTCTTTCAAGTTAATTTTCGCTAATAAAATGGGGATCATCCGCTCTGGTACATATCCTTTGAGGACATTTTTGATGGCTTTTTTGGGTTCGTTTTTTAGTAAATCGGAAAGATCTGCCTGGACCTCATCCACGCGGGTGTTCGGAAACAAATCGATCAATAAATCCACTATTTCGGATTTTTTAAGAGCTTTCACTACAAATTGACTGCAGCGAAGTGCCGTTGGTCCAGAAATCCCATAGTGGGTGAAAATCATATCACCGTTGTGTTCAATGATTTTTTTATGATTCTTGGGATTTAATACAGACAAGTTAATATCCCGGAGCGAAAGACCCTGCAGGCTTCGATCCTTTATAAAGGCATCGTTGCAAGTGATGGGGACTTCTGTAGGGAACAATTCGGTAATGGTATGTCCCGCTTCATTGGCCCATGCATAACCATCCCCTGTGGAACCTGTGTGGGGAACTGATTTTCCACCAACAGCCACAACCACAGATGCTGACTCGATGATTTCCCCAGTTTTTAACAAAACACCCGTAACTTTTCCAGCGTCATATAAAACCCGTTGCACCGGTGTATTAGTCCGTATGGTTACGTTGAGCGATTTTATTTTTTGGATTAAGGCATTCACCACGTCTTTAGCCTTGTTTGAAACAGGAAACATTCTGCCACGATCCTCTTCCTTTAGAGAGATCCCTAACCCTTCAAAGAAGCGGATGATGTCCTGGTTATTAAAGCTGGAAAAGGCACTGTAGAGAAATCGCCCATTGCCAGGAATGTTTTTGATTATATAATCGATGTCCCCAGCATTGGTCACATTGCACCGACCTCCGCCAGAAATGGCAAGTTTTCTCCCCAACTTGTCCCCTTTATCAAGCAGAAGAACGCGGGCACCTTCTGTTCCCGCAGAAGTGGCAGCCATTAAACCGGAAGGGCCGCCACCTATAATAATCACATCAAATTTCATTTCTACACATCCTATTTTTTTCGCATGCTGCCAAGCTCCGTCACAATCGCTTCCATTTCACTTATGCTAAACCGATCTTTTTTGCTAATCATTTGATAAAGATAAAGAAGATCCTCATATACCTCAAGTCCAAAGGAATCAGGGTTCATGACAGAAGTGTTTACCATCGTCAGTTTCCTTTTAATTTCATCCATGATAAAGGCTATATTTTCGCGGCTAGGGTTTTCCAGGTTCATATGTATCAGCTCCCATTGCAATTTTAACGATATTGTACCACAATTATATGGATATACTATGACAATAATTGATGGGTGCTGTATGTCCGGAAGATCGGTCTATCCGGATGAATAGGGGGAGCATGAATGACAGAGATGTTACAACAACAGGTATCTCCATGTTTTTGGGGAGATAAACGTTACCATACATGGAATTATCATCTTCGTCAAAAATTTGGCGAAAAAGTATTTAAAGTCATGCTGGACGCCGGCTTTACTTGTCCGAACAGAGATGGAAAAGTTGCGATTGGCGGCTGTACGTTTTGCAGTGCACGGGGGTCTGGGGATTTCGCAGGAAGCAGGCGGGATGACCTGAAAAAGCAATTCCACGACATTGCTGGGAGAATGCATCAAAAATGGCCCAAGGCGAAATATATAGGCTATTTTCAAGCTTACACGAATACCTATGCCCCTCTTGAAGAACTTCGGGAGTCTTATGAAACCATTTTAGAAGAGGATGTAGTGGGGCTTTCCATTGCCACAAGACCGGATTGCCTGCCGGATGATGTTGTTGAATATTTGGCGGAAATTAATCAGAGAACCTATCTTTGGGTAGAACTCGGGCTGCAAACGGTGCATGAATCAACGGCACAATTGATTAACCGTGCCCATGATTATGCTACATATGTGGAGGGCGTTGAGAAGTTAAGAAAGCACAATATTAATGTTTGTTCCCATATTATCTTGGGGCTTCCGGGTGAAACGGAAGAAATGATGATGGAAACGGCAAAAGCAGTAGCAAAGCTAGATGTTCAGGGGATTAAAATACACCTATTGCATTTATTGAAAAAGACTCCTTTAGTAAAACTATGGGAACAAGGTGGGCTTGAATTTTTAAGCCAGGAGCAGTACACCAACCTTGTTGTGGATATTTTGGAGATCCTTCCGCCCGAGATGATTATTCATCGTTTAACGGGTGATGGACCTCCGGATTTGTTAATCGGCCCTTTATGGAGTCGGAAAAAATGGGAAGTGCTAAATGGCATAGATAAGCTGTTGGTAAAGAGGAATACCTGGCAGGGAAAGCTGTGGGCGAAATAAATTTCCGCATAGGAAAGAATTAACTTCCTTGAATTTACATCCCTATCGGCATGACAGCATCTGTTTCCTTCTGGACTACGTCGAATTTGCTTCCTGTTCAGAAGGGATTGTAGTCCCCGTAGGGGGAAAGCTTCCTCTAATGAGGGATGCCTCTTCCTTGAATAGGCTCCGATGGAAGCTTTTCTTAAAAAGGAATTGCCTGTTTCTTTAACTGCTGCATAGTCTCACTATCGATCAGTTCTGGGGTGATTGGCGTAATGCCTTTTTGCAAAAGGAAGGCCTGTAAGGGAATAAGCGGATCCGGACCTGCGATAATCATAAGAGGATTGGTAGTTCCATAATGTGTTAAGGACTTTACTTTGAAGGAGTATTTGTCGACTTTACTTGGTTTCAACTTGGAAAAGGGATGGCTGTGCCAGTCACCAATATATTTAAAAACTTTTCCTTGTCGCTGCAACTGTTTCACTCTGCGGTTGCAATAAGCTTCGTCGAATTGAATGGAGAAGGGTAAGTGAATAGCGGAGGGGCCAGGTCCTGACACGCTGGAAACAATTAATGCCATAGGAGTCCGAAAACCTACCATAATCCCGCCTGTTTCTTTCCCAGGATGTCGTTTCACTTCCGTTTGAATTTGTTGGTAGGCTTTCTCAGCTATAAAAACCTTAAAGTTCAAGAGCTACACCTTCCATCTTAGAGGTTACGAAGTAAAAAAGCTTCACCTTAAATCGGAAATCACTTGTGAAAATCAATTCACAAGTGATCCAATTGCTTGTTTCTCTTCTGATTCCTCAAAACTTATCGCTTTATCCGGCATTAACGGGCAGTAAGATCCCTGAACAAAACTTTTTGAAACGTGTTAAGTGGTGGAGAACTGCCCGTAAATGCTAGGGTAAGTGCAACTAACCATCAGCGGGGGATGTTGGTCCCCCCTTCTGATGGAAGTTTTCTTTATTATACGTTTGCAAGATGGAAAAGGAGTATCACAAAAAAGCCCAAATTACTCCTTCACAAACCTTCTTTTAAATGAGTTCCACTCATCTTCCGTCTCCAAATTCATCATTTCATCGTAAAGCTCTTCCATCACTTCTTCATCAGTAAAAGAGATAGGCTGTTCATCGCCGCTTAGACTTTGTTCGATCTTTGCGATCTGTTCCATTTCCTTTCGATAGATCGGCAGGATCGGTTTAGAATATTCCACTAGGAGCCGGTGTTCTGTAGCAGGATCTCTTTCCAATTGACTTTCGTAGTGGTCTGTATATTCCTCCTGCGTTAGAATGTTTTCCAGTTGAGAAGGATCTTGTCCAATAAAAATAGCATATCTCAATTGCTCTAATTGTCGATTCAAATCCATGGGTTCCATTTCCCCTTTAATAAATATAAAAATTTAACAAAGAAATCCGTTTCTGTTATGATCTAATTATACATAATTATGGCTAGTAGTGGGGGCAAGTACACCGATGAAAGATCCGATCGATCGAGCAATACCTTGGACGGACCATTTAGAAGAACTAAGAAAGCGAATCATCTTTTCTGCAATATACTTTTTCATCGCCACCATCATTGGATTTGTATACTCCGCAGATGTGGTCAATCTACTAAAAAGCGGGCCCGTAGCAAATCAAATGGATTGGCATGTATTTGCGATTTCTGATGCTCTTTCTGTTTATATTAAAGTCGCCATTGTGATTGGTGTCATCTTGTCATTACCTTTCTTTCTTTATCAGTTATGGGCGTTCGTTAGGCCGGGGCTGCGGGTCGAGGAACAAAAAATTGCCCTTCGATTTATACCAGCTGCGACCCTATTATTTTTGATCGGGATTTCTTTTGCCTATTTCGTACTTTTTCCGATGGTCTTAAATTTTATGCTTGTTATGACGAAAACGCTGCAAGCAGAAGAAACCTATGGAATTACGCAATTTTTCAGTTTTCTGTTCTCTATTGTTATGCCTTTCGGGATATTGTTTGAATTACCAATTATTGTGATGTTCCTGACACGAATTCGCATCCTAAATCCGATGCGCTTAGCTAAGGCGAGAAAGATTTCCTATTTTCTTCTTATTATTATTGCCGTGACGATTACGCCGCCAGAGTTTGTCTCCGATTTCCTCGTCACCATCCCACTTTTGTTGTTATATGAATTTAGCATTTGGTTATCCAAAGGGGTTTACAAAAAGCAATTAAAAGAGGATGAAGAATTTTGGAAAGAAGAAAGGGCAGCGGAGTGATAGTAAAATGAAAAAACCTGTGGTCATTCAAATTGTAGGCTTTAAAAATAGCGGAAAGACGACGACTACTTGCGACTTGATCAAACGTTTTACAGCACTTGGCTGGAAGGTCGGCAGTATCAAGCATGATGCACACCACTTTGAAGTCGATTATCCAGGGAAGGATACTTGGCGTCATCGAGAAGCTGGGGCACAGGTAGTTGCAATTGCCTCACAAAATAAAACAGCAATCATGAGGCAGGAAGGTACAAGCCTTCTTCATCTTTTGCAACAGATGGAAGGACTGGATATAGTCCTAGTCGAAGGTTATAAATATTCGAAATATCCCAAGGTCGTCATTTTACGAAATGAAATGGATATTCCTTTGGTAAACGAAACCGAGGGAATTATCTTAATTTCAACATGGTTTCCTTATCACCATGACAGTATTCCAGTTGTGGCCTGTGATAACTATGAAGCGATCTTTGAAAGAATCCAGGACTATATAAAAGAATAGTGGGAGGATCAAATGAAAAACTTCTTTCTTACAAAGGAAAAAATTGAAATTCAACCATTAATTGATTTGGTTACAAATCGAAATGCTGGGGCAATTTGTACCTTTATCGGAACGGTTAGAGAAATGACAAAAGGAAAGAAGACGCTTTTTCTGGAGTATCAGTCATATGTGGAGATGGCAGAAAAGAAGCTGCAACAGATCGGGGAGGAAATCCAGGCGAAACATCCCGATGCCGATGTGGCGATTGCACACCGCATTGGACGATTAGAAATTTCCGATGTCGCGGTGGCGATTGCTGTGTCTACCCCACATCGAGCAGCATCTTTCGAAGCCTGCCGTTATGCTATAGAACGAATTAAGGAAATAGTGCCAATTTGGAAACAGGAAAACTGGGAGGATGGCCAGCAATGGATTGGTGACCAAAAGGAACAGGTCGCTTATCCATCAGGAAAACCCGAATTGGGAGGCGAGAGAGAATGAATATTCAGGTGCTGTTATTTGCCGGTTTAGCGGAGACTGCTGGAGCTTCCAAGATTTCTTTATCTTTTGCTGATGAACAGGTAAATGTACAAGCAGTTAGGAATGAGCTTAAAAACCTTCTGCCCAATTTGGAGGATTTGATTGAAAAAAGTATGGTAGCAGTGAACCAAGATTATGCTGCAAATGATTTTGTTATATCTGTGGGGGATGAAGTTGCGTTGATCCCACCTGTGAGTGGGGGGTAATCGGAGGATTTCCGTGTTCAGATGGAATTTTCCTACGTTCGACAATCGTTTAAATGTGTTCACCCTAATTCATTGATCGGTATATCCTTGCCGTCTTTTTCCAACAATAGAGGAAGAGATTTAATAATAGGCAAGGAGTTGGAATTATGAGCGACATTCAAATACAACCTGAATTACGTACAGCCGGGGGAGAAGCTCTCTCCGTTCACCGGGATGGGGAGTGGATTGGAGATGTTTTTCTTATCTACAGGGAGAATGATTGGCTGACTGGAACTATTCATCTTGACGAAGATTATGTGAATGCGGAGGAACTTGAGGAAATAGCCGGCGAAATTCAGCCCTATATAACCAATCTCTCCTTTGCTTTAAATATTGTGGATTATGCCATCCATCTATATCATGGACAATATTCTCTTTTAGAGGATTACTTTGATGAAGGGTTGGATGATGACGAGATGGAGGTTCTGGTCCAAAATGGACAAGAATATGAACGGTGGATCGTAGGGCAAGGGGAGCAGGGAATTGAATACCAAATCTACGATGAGGAAAAAAATCTTGTAGCGGAAGCTGTTGTTGATATACAAGGAACACGAATTATTGGGGAAATCAACTTTACAGAGGACCCTTCTGAAGAAGAAATGGAAAATATAGAGGCGCTCCTTCTTAAGGATTATGATCATGAGCTGATTGATCAATATAATTTCACCTATTTTATTAATGGGACTGAATATCAAGAAGTAGAAGTTGAAACAGATTTTGCTGAGATTTCCACAGACGATGTTGAATTGCTGGAGCGAATTGAGTCGGAATCTGGTGATGACGAGGAGAGCGAAAAAGTAGAAGTGATCTATGACCTCGTCGACCCACAGGATCATCAATTAGCGGAAGCCACCTTTATTTATTCCGAAGATGGGGTCGATGTCAACGTCGAATTAATGATTAAACCGGTAGAAGATATCACCCATCATCTCATGAAGCAAGTATTCAAGGAGGCACTGACCGCCCCGATCGAATGGGTAAACATCCGCATGTACCACGATGGGAAAGTAGTCGATGGATTCCATTTTGAGCGGGGAAAGGAAACGTCGCCGTTTTAGTAATCGAAAAGTCCTTCATCGAGGTCATGAAGGACTTTTTGCGTGCTATGCCCTTGAAATTTTCCTTATCTCTACAAATTCTCAATATCAATACTAATAATCCCATCAATATCCCGAATATCATGGTAGACGTCTGCTGTAAATCGTTTTTCGTTGACGGTAATGATCAAATTGACACGATGCGTTTCTCGCTTTTCGGGTTCATGCCCTAAATCCCGGATACGGATATTTTTAATCTTTATGCCCTTTGCCTTAATCTGATCCATGATTTCAATAATCCGGTCATCAGCCTTTTCCATCAGTAAATCAAGTCGGATTTCCTTTTCACTCAAGGCTTTGGGTCCAATAATCTTAAGGATGCGAGGCAAGAGTTCAACACTAATAATAATTAATAAAAGTCCTACGGTCGCTTCAATGAAGAAACCCGCACCCGCTGCTATTCCTAATCCGGAAGCAGCCCATATCATAGCAGCCGTTGTTAGCCCCATGATGACATCGTTGCTTTTTCTTAGGATTACGCCTGCTCCAAGAAAGCCTACCCCAGAAACAATCTGTGCCGCTAAACGCATAGGGTCCATGACATGAACACCAGGCACTGCGAAACGATCTGCTGATTCAATGGAAACGATGGTAAGGAGACAGCTGCTCACACAAATTACAAGGGAGGTTTTTAGTCCTAACGGTTTTTTTCGCAATTCGCGCTCTAAGCCAATAACCATTCCTAATACTACAGAAACTGCAAGTTTTATAAGTACAATACTGTTTACAATAAACATGAAGACATTCAACCTTTCACAGTAGTGAACGTTCTTTCTTGATCGGATTATAGCATATTTACCATCATATGATGTAAACGATATAAAATGAATTTGTTCATAAGGGTAAAGGGAAATACTAAATAAAAATCTACCTCAAATGGGATTTCTTGCTTTCACTCAGAATTACGGTACAATAGGATGATGTAATTACACGGTTTGTATACGATCAAACCAAAGAAGAAGGAGAAATATATGTCTGGTTTTGAAAAATTTGGTTTAAAAAAGGAACTGTTGAACGGTATTAAAGATTTATATTATACAGAACCAACCCCAATACAAGAACGCACAATCCCGCTGGCTTTGGAAGGAAAGGATCTGATTGGACAGGCACAGACCGGGACGGGAAAAACTGCTGCTTTTGTCATTCCGATGTTACAAACAATTCAGCTAAACGCACGATCCATTCAAGGGTTAATCATGACTCCCACAAGAGAATTAGCCATCCAAATAGGCAATGATGTGGCTGAGCTTGGAAAGCATATGGGGATCCACGTGCTCACACTCCATGGCGGCAAGGATATTCAGGCGCAAATGAATCGATTGAAGGATCAAACCCATATCGTCGTGGGAACGCCGGGAAGAATTCTAGATCACATGAAACGGGGAAGCCTTCACTTCGGAAGAATTAAGATGCTGGTTTTGGATGAAGCGGATAAAATGTTGGAAATGGGATTTCTTGAGGATGTTGAGGAAATTATCTTGCAATCGAACAGAGACCGTCAAACCCTGCTTTTTTCCGCAACGATGAACGATCAGGTGAAGCAGCTCGCACGGCGCTTCATGTTTCAGCCACCCCATATTAAAATTGAAACGAAGCAAGCCACAGCGGAAAAAACGAAACAATATTACTATGTGATCAATCAGAGCGATAAAGTAGAGGCATTGCAGTCACTCCTTAAAGTATTGAAGCCCTATTTGGCGATTATTTTTGTCAATACGCAGGATCGAGTGGAACATGTCACAGAGCAGCTGCAAATGGGGGGATATGAAGCAAAAGCCCTACATGGTGGTTTATCGCAAAAGAAACGCGAACAGTTAATGGATGAGTTTCGCCATATTAAATTTCAATATCTTGTTTGCACAGATATTGCTGCCCGCGGTGTAGATGTTGAAGGGGTTACACATGTGATAAATTTTGATCTTCCATCTGACCCTGAAAGCTATATCCATCGAGTTGGAAGGACCGGCAGGGCTGGTCAAGAGGGAACCGCTATCACTTTTGTATCACCACGGCAAAAAGCCATTATGCAAAAAATCGAAAAGGCAATCAAACAAACAATTGAAGAAAAGGTCTTAACAGGTATTAAAGGTTTTGTCGAGGCTCCAGGTCGAGAGAAGGCAAAAAGTAAACCGACTGAAAAGGTAGAACGACGCCCGAAAATAAGCGAAAACCGCCCAACTTCTTCCCAAGAAAAACCAGGCAAGAAGCAAAAGGTAAAACCCGGTTATAAGAAGAAAGCAGTGTTGGAGCAGGCTCGCCAGGAGAAAAGGGAAAAGCAGAAACAAATTAGAGAGAGAATTGTGAAGGAAATTCGTACTAGAAAAGCCAAAAGCAAAGCGTAACAGAGAGTGTCTCTCCGTTACGCTTTTTTTTATTTTCTAGAACCATCGTAATCCCTTCGGGTAATGGTTCTTTATTTGACCATTTGCGACCTTTCCCCAACCAAGCGGGTAGCCATCCACACAGATGACTGTCCAGCCTTTCTGTTCAGATTCACTCATCAAGGATTCCCCTTTTAGGTACCGTAAGATCTGCTCACTGTCCCCAGAAAAGGATAGGGACTGTCCCATTTCATCTGGCTGCAGGGCGAGAGCCAATGCGTGACCGGGCTCGAATCTCCCTTTCTTTAAGGCTCCTAAGTGCAAACCGGGTCTTACAACCCTAAGCCTGTTTAGATCGGGGCTATTTGGGGGCAATAAATAAAGCTGCTCACCAAACTGGATATAACCTGTATTGGGAAAGGAGGAATGAAGATATTCCTGCTGGAATGCTCTCCATAAATGAAGCGATTCCTTTGCAATGGAATCAGACGTCCCTTTTCGTTGGGGAGTTGTAGTTGTCTCTCCATCCTTTTTCTTCAATTTGGCTATGAAGTGCCCTTCCCCTTTAAGATGGTGCGGCCAAAGTCTCACCGTGTTTTGGAGATCCTCCCTGTTGTTTCCCCATTGCGGATGTCCAGAGGACATGCCATGTTCTTTTTCAATCTCAAGCAGTTCAAATTCGTTATGTCTTTCCAAAAAATTGTCCATCGACAGTTCGTTTTCATCGGGTGAAAAGGTGCAAGTTGAATATACCAAGCTGCCTCCCGGCTTAAGCATTTTTGCTGCATCATCGAGGATTTCGGCTTGGATGGCAGCACATTCCTGAACTTTTTGGGTCGACCAATCGGTACACGCTTCCGCTAATTTCCGGAACATTCCCTCGCCGGAACAAGGGGCATCGACAAGGATGCGATCAAAGAATGCAGGAAAACGTTCAGCGAGACGGGAGGGTGTTTCATTTGTAACGAGGGCGTTTTTGACCCCACAGCGCTCGATATTCTCGGAAAGGGCCTTGACACGGTTCCCATAGATTTCATTGGCGATCAACAATCCTTCTCCTTGCAGATAGGCAGCAATCTGTGTCGATTTCCCCCCGGGTGCCGCACAGAGGTCCAGCACTTTTTCACCGGGGTTGGGCTGCAAAACCTCTACAACAGACATGGCACTAGGTTCTTGAATATAATATAAACCTGCGGCATGATAGGGGTGTTTTCCCGGCCGATCCTGGTCGGCATAATAAAAACCCGTCGGACACCATGGGATCGCCTCTAAAGAAAATGAAGTCTGCGATAAAAACCGTTCTACAGGCAATTTTAATGTATTTACGCGAAGCCCTTGTTGGGCGGTTGACTGATAGGACTGCTCAAATTCCGGGAATTCCGATTCCAGCATATTTTTCATACGTTCTAAAAATAAATCAGGTACTTTGTTCATTACTTACACCTCTACTAAGAATTAACAATATTTTACCCTTGAAAGACGATCGATAGAAGCCTCAAAATATAAGAAGAATGAAAAAAGGAAACCAGCTATGAAGGTAGAATAAAAAACATAGGGTTAGAGGGAAAGTAGGTGAATGGGTGGAGGTTCTATCACGAGTTGAAAAAAATAGGCAGATGAAGCATTCAGAGCCGGGAATTGTTGAAGGAATCCCTTGGACGATTCTTTATATCGCCATAGTATACGCGATGCTTAATTACTTGCGGATTCCCACAGGGATTGGGCTTTTGCAAACCATGGAGATCATTCTGTTTTTTAGCTGTATTTTATTTTTAGACCTTTATTTGTTAGCCTTTGCTTTTATCTCCGGAAAATCAACCCATGATATTAAAAAGATTGCCCAAGCCAAAATATTCATCATTATTCTTTGGGGATTTTGCCTGATTTATCACTTTGCACTTTGGGTTTTGACGCAGGTTGGCATGGCACAGATTTATTTCTATTTTGGACTTGCCATGACCCTTGGCGCTTTGATGATGACATTAAGTCACTTTACTTCCTATTTTTACTATGTAAAGCGAAACTCGGTTTATCAGGCAAAAGGAAGAATAGTGGAAAATCGAAAAGAAGCCTATGAAGATTTGAAACAGATTTTATATATGTATCATGTGATTCAGAATGTCTCTTACAAAAATCCGGAAGTAAAGCAAATGCTTCGATGGAATCATTTTGATACTAGGCTTGAGCATTTTATTTCTGAGGTAGGTGTATTTGTCCAGGAAACCTCCTTTACTCAAGAGGATCTGGACAAGCTATCAGAAATCAAGGCCTGGGTAGAGAATTTGATGATGATTATTCAGCAACATCCTCTACATAAGGATCTTATGAAGCAAATGATTTAATAAGGGAATCTCCTGTCGATTTCGATAGGGGATTTTTTTGCTTTGTAAAGATTTTAAGAGGAAAATGAAGTATAGTAAAATAATGAGAGGTTAGCATCTAGGAATTGAAAACGAAAAAGGAGCTATTATGGGAGTGAATATAGAACAAATATTGGAAATGGTTCAGAGCGGTTCAGTCAGTGTAGCCGAGGCCGCGGAAAAACTTAAGGGCTATGAAGAAATGGGCTTTGCGAAATTGGACCACAGGAGACAAAAACGAAAGGGCTTTCCTGAAGTCATTTTTGGCGAAGGGAAAACAGTCGACCAGTTATACGAGATCTTTCTCCGATTAAAAGAAAAAAATGATACCGTCCTTGCGACAAGGGTCGATGCAGAAAAAGCGGACAGGGTCCAGCAAACAATTGTTGATGTGCAATATAATCGTGATGCACGGACACTCCTATGGAAAAAACAGGAGGGTCCTCGGTACCCGGGATATGTTGCTATTGTCTGTGCTGGTACTTCGGATTTTCCTGTGGCCGAAGAGGCGGCAGTAACTGCTGAAGCCTTTGGCTGCAATACAGAGCGTATTTATGACGTGGGCGTTGCCGGGATCCACAGGCTGTTTGATCAGCTTGAAAAGATTCAGCAGGCAGATGTTGTCGTGGTTGCCGCTGGGATGGAAGGGGCATTGGCAAGCGTTGTGGGTGGACTTGTTTCACGACCCATTATTGCCATCCCAACGAGTATTGGGTATGGAGCAAATTTCGGCGGACTATCTGCACTTTTAACGATGTTAAATTCTTGTTCAACCGGGGTTACGGTTGTCAACATTGATAACGGTTTCGGTGCAGGGTACAGCGCAGGTGTCATTATTAAAAATAAATATGAAAAGGGGATCTAGCTGTGAAAGTTCTTTATTTTGACTGTTTTTCCGGGATCAGTGGGGATATGACATTGGGAGCATTAGTCGATGCTGGTGCTGATGTGCGGAAAATTGAAGAGGGTTTAGAACGATTGCTAGGTAAACGCGTGAAACTTTCTTTTGAACCTGTTGTGAAAAAGGGAGTTTCCGCAAAGAAATTACGGATTTATATTGGGGATCAGGAAGTAGTGGACGGACATGCTCAAGGGCATGTTCATGGTCACGAGCACAGCCATATTCATAGTCATGAGCATAGTCACGGTGAGGAGCATAGCC
>Ga0180216_1000528_pt1 | contig 39907 bp, 32 predicted proteins | sample eDN3rd37CBELigMG_FD_128879 | JGI IMG/M metagenome (GOLD analysis project Ga0180216, IMG submission 128879) | Enriched Miracle-Growth compost microbial communities from Emeryville, California, USA - eDNA 3rd pass 37_C BE-Lig MG (version 2)... ...
ATATCCCGGGCGCGGGCGCCGCGGGGGGGCTGGGGCGAGGCGGGGGGGGGGGGGGGGTGGGCCGGGCAGATGCGCGGGAGAGAATTCGGGGAAAGGGATTCGGGGGGCCGGGGGGGGGGGGCGGCAAGGGCCCCGTCGGGAGCACGGCCATTAACCTCCGCCGCGTCGCCGGAGGCTTCATCGCATCGTGCAGGGGGCCCTGGCCAATGACCTGGACGCGCTTCCACGTCCAGGCCACACGGGCGCCGGGCCACGGCGCGAGCGCCCGGTGATTCTGATTGGTGGTTTTGATCGGTGATTACGGGCCGGGAACAATGTCCTGACGCGGGGCAGGGCCCAGCCCCGGCGCTCAGACGGTCGGCGGCTTGACGTCCACAATGGTCAACTGGTGGGCCACCCCGTCACGGGCTGTCCATTTGATGGACTGGCCAGGGCTGAGGCCGATCAGCGCCGCGCCAATCGGCGTGAGAATTGAGATGCGTCCCGCTTCGATATCCGCCTCGCCTGGATAGACCAGCCGCACGGTCCGTTCGCCACTGTCGGAGCGATAGGTGACCGTCGAGCCCATCCGCACCCGGTCGGCCGGCGCGGAGCCATCCTTCACCACCCGGGCGCGATCCAGCTCCTGGAGCAGAACCTCAGCGACATCCGGCATGCGGTCGCTGGCCGCTTCCGCAAGCATGGTGAGGCGGTGATGGTCATCCGCGTTGATAACCAGCGCGGGCAAACGGGAGCGGGTGCTGCTGAGTTTGGTCATGGGGGTCAGGCCTTCCAATCCGGCGCGCGTCTCCGCTGGACCGGGTGCGATAAACAAAAATCTGCTGGGAAAGCGCGCCTGCTGGCGACAGACGGGTGGCCTGAAACACAGGCGGCGCGCCCCCGACGTCCGGGGCGCGCGGACGAACGTCGGGCTAGTGTCCCGCTATCGGGCAGTTGGCTTGCGGATGTCCCGCTGTGGCGAGCGCGTCGTTCATGAAGGAAAGATGTCGACGCGCCGCCCGAAAGTCAAGGATTCGACCGTGAGCCACATGGTTTGACCCCTGTTCATAAACGGCGGTCCGGGCCGTCGCCCAGGCCCTGGCGCCGATCCTCCGCGACAACGATCCGGCCCGCATCGAACGCAGGGGGAACCTGGGCGAAAAGCCTGGACGATCAGCAGATCTGCGCCGGCGGCAAGCGGGAAGGCGGCGGGGGAAGGAGGAGGGAGGAAGAACTGGATGCCAGTGCGGCGGGTAGCCCCGGCCAGACCCGGGATCAAGCCCGGGATCAACCACCCTGGATCAACGGCCCCGTCGTCGCGTGGTTGACAGGAACGGTGGCGACCCCGGCAGGATTCGAACCTGCGACATTCGACTTAGAAGGTCGACGCTCTATCCAGCTGAGCTACGGGGCCCCATGACATGCTGGCGGGGCGGGCCAGAAAGGTGTGCGGCGTGAAGGGCGATGCGCCTGCCCGGCGGGCCGGGCGATTCCGCCCGAAAACCCTGGATCATATAGGCCGGAATTCCGCGCGCCTGCAGCATAAATCCTGCAAACGCCCGCTTTGGCTGTTCGTGGCGGGCGGCGGGGGCAGCCCGGCGACTTGCCCGCCGGAGCCATGGCGGTTCAGTGCGTCCACTGGCCGATACGGTCGGACCTGAAATTGTCGGAGTAGGCGACGCTGCGCCGCGGGCGGGTCGGGCGAGGCTCCTCAACGCGCCAGGCAAGGCCGTTACGCTCCGCGTAGGCGATCGCTTCCTCCTTGCTGTCGAACCACAGGCGCAACTGCTGGCGCGTGTCCGACGAACTGGTCCAGCCCATCAATGGCTCGACGCTGCGCGGAGAGGCCGGATCGAAAGCAAGCAGCCAGCGGCCGGATTTGGCCTTTCCGGACTGCATGGCGTTGCGGGCAGGCTGCAGGATGCGCGCGGTCATGAAGTTTCCCAACCAGAGAAAAGGTTGCCCAGCCAGTGAAGGCGGAGCGCCGGCACGCCGGTCTCGCTGACCGGGTACCATATTCCACGGCCGGATGACAATTCTTGCCGGCGCCTCTCGCCTTGCCTCGCTCATCCAGTCCTGCATCGTTACGGTCGCGCAGGCATGTGGCCGGCAAACGCCGCGCCCGCATGAAATCCCGGGCGACAAAACGCCGGGGGCGCGTTTTCTATACTTCTACGCGGGCGTGAATTCCAATATACAATAGCAGAAATCATCCAGGCTGGATGTTGTCTCCGGCCTTTTTTGCCAATCCATTCGCATGAGAAAAGATCATATGATTCGTGCTGGTATTGTTGCGGCGGCGATTCTCGCGTCCACCCCGATCTTCGCGCAGACCGGAGCTCCCTTGCCCGGCGGCGCTTCCTCCTTGCGGGAAACCCATGGCGACTGGGTGGTGAACTGCATCGTTCCCAAGGAGCGCAAGCTGTGCACCGTGTCGCAGCAGCTGGCGCAGCAATCCCGGGGCGGCGGCGCCCAGCGGGTGTTGTCCATCGAACTGACGCCAACGGCGAAAGGGGCGGAAGGCGCCCTGCTGCTGCCATTTGGCCTGCTGCTGGCCAAAGGCGTGGCGGTGCAGGTTGATGAGAACAAGGCCCAGGCGGCCGCGCCGATCCGCACCTGTGTTCCGGGCGGCTGCGTCGCGCCGCTAACGCTCGATCCGGCCCTCGTGAACAGCATGCGCAAGGGCAAACAGCTCAAGCTGAACCTCGTCGCCAGCGATACGGAAAAGCCCTTCGCGCTGAACGTGTCCCTCAAGGGATTCGGCGACGCGCTTGATCGCGCCAGCGCATTGCTGAAGTAATTTTTCTACAACAGCCGGCCAGTGATCTGATGACTGGCCGGCCGACGCCGCCGCGAAACGCCAGCCGCCTTGCGCCCTGGCCGGCGCCGGACCTGCCGCCCGGCCGATAATGCGAAGCTGGCGGGTCTGGAAAACAGGGCGCGCGCGCCGGCTTTCTGTCGCCAAAAGGTCTGCGCGCATTTCACCGCGCCCCTCCGTTTGACGCTCCCGGTTCCGCTCGCGCCCGTCCGGCAATGGCTTCTGCGACCGGGATGGGGGCGAACGTCTGCCCGCCGCCTTCGGCATGTCGCCGGCTGGCGGCCCGCCAGGATTGAACTGTGCTGCGCCGGCCCGTCACGCCATTGACGACCATGTGAATCGCCGCAAGCGCTGCATCAGGCGGATAGTGGGCAACGGACCCGGCGATCCCCTGGGCGTCCGGGCCGGCGGCCCCGCCGCCTGGATGGCAACGACGGCAGGGCGCGCCTCACGACAGGTCCACAAGGGCGCCATGTCGTCTGTCGCCAAAACTTTGCGCCAGCAGGGGCGGGCCCCGGGGCGCATTGCCCAGACCGGGAGGATGTTATGGGGCTGGTGCGGAATATGCTCGACGTCGCCCAGGATCGACTTGTCCTGCTGCCCATGGATGGCGTGCTTGGCGATGCGGCGACCCGGCTTCATGCTGGAACCGACATGCTGGTGCTTACGGCTTCCGATGGCCAGTTTGCCGGCATTGTCACAAAAACCGACATCATCGCGCGGCTCACCAGGGGCGAAGCCCTGAACACCCACACGCCGCTGTGCGGGGTCGCGCGCACCCAGGTCCATACCTGCACGGCGGGATCGGCGCTACGCGACGTCTGGTCCATGATGCAGGTGAACGGGATCAAAAATGTGCCTGTGCTCAATGGCCAGCGTCCGGTTGGCCTTCTCAACGCCCGGGACCTCCTCCAGCGGTTATTGAGCGAAGTCGAGAATGAGGAGGAGCTGTTGCGCGACTACGTCATGGGCGTCGGGTATCGTTAACGCCCGGGCATTGCGTGACCGCCAGATCGCCGGGAAGGCGTTTCATGGGGGCCTCCGGCGTTCTCCGGGAAAGTGGTGAAAACAGGCCGTGAACATGTGGTCAGGGCAGGGTGGCGTGAACGCGACTGCGGGACTTGCCGCAGGCGCGGGAGACGACGCGCCGGCCAGCAGGGAGCGGACCACGAACAGGCTGCGGAATTGCTTCGGGACATTTCGTCCCGAACCCGGTGAGTTATTGGCGAATTGTTCCACTATTTTTTTCGGGCGGCTATTGCGCGATGCGCCTGAAAGCCTTAGACAGCACGAGCTTTCAGCACGTCGGGGCATAGCGCAGTCTGGTAGCGCATCTGCTTTGGGAGCAGAGGGTCGCAGGTTCAAATCCTGCTGCCCCGACCATAAGTCATCATCCTGCTGAAACGTTGCGCCGCCGCGGGCGCCGCCATGAAGGCGACCACCCCCTGCGTTTATTGGGCGCGCCAGTGCGGCCGAAATCCCTGCAATTTGTAATCTCAGCGACAGGCCGGCTATTTTCCGCGCCCCTGCCGCCCTGTGTCAGGCGGCTTTGGGATTGCGCGTGTAGACCCAGATCGTGGCAAGGCGTCGGCGCGCTGAAGCGCGGCCGTTTACGCATCATCCCTGGCGCCATGCCGGACTTGCGCTCACCAGGCTCAGCTTTGCCCGACTACCATGGACGCGCCGGCGCAAGGCGTGTGTTGCGCGCTGTCCTGAATGGGAAAATCCGCCGCCGGAGGCTTTCCCCGGGCCGTGGCATGAACGGCGCTCCCGCCAGTTCAGGTCGTTCTGGGGCGGCGTCTGACGTGAATCTGCGCGCCGCGCGTCACCATGACCAGCCCAAAAAGGCGCCTGAACAGGCTGGGCCGGTCATGGTTTCCGTCACAAGGCCAGGCGATCAGCTGCGACCGCCGCGTCCCTGGTGCTGGCGACGCTCCTGATCCATCACCGAGCGGACAACGGCGGCGTACTGCTCACGCGCCTGGGCTTCGGTGATTTCCCCGCGCTGGATTTTTTCAGCCAGGGCGATGTTCTGCGCCACCAGAATGCGGGAGATGCGCTGTTCCTCCGGCGGGGCGTATGGGGTGATGTAACGCTCGCGCACGGCCGCCTTGCATTTGGTGGACTCCACAATGTTGGCTGACGTCTGGTCGCAACGCGCATATCCGGCTTCCGCCGCCTTCGCGTCCTGGGCCTTGGCGGCCTGCAACTGGGCGGGCGTCATGTTTGCGACATTGCGGGCGCCAGTGGTCTGGCAGGCGGTGAGAAGCGTCAGCGCAGTCAGGGTGGCGAGCAATTTGTGCATCATGGGCCTCGCAGTTTGGGCGGCAGGGGCGGCCGTTCGCCAGCAGGCGATTCCGGCCAAACTGAAACCTCTTCCTGGCGGGCCGCCCCCAACATCAGGAAAACGCCTCAGTACAAAAGCTGGAGCAGGCTGGCGCCACAACTCCGTCCAACGGAAAAACCGGTTCCGACGGGAAGCCTGTTCGCATGGCCGCCCTGAAGCGCAGGGCGCTCCCAAAGCGTTTCATGGCCGGCCCCGCCCCGGGTTGGCGCCATTATGACCAGGGCGTCGGCAAATGGGATCGCTTTCGGCGCTCCGGCGGCTGCGATAACGAACTTATGTAGCCCGCTTGCATCAGCCAGGGGGCGGCGTCGGGTCTTTCCTGACGGATTCGACTGCCTCACGCAATAGTCGTTCAGCCGCGGCCGCGTGGGCGCGGATGCGGCTTGCCTGGGGGCCTGGCTCCATTTTTTCGGCCTGCGCCAGAATGGGCGCGATATTCCGGCGCAACCGTCGTTCGAGAAACGAATCCAGCACGTCGGGCCCGTAGAGCTCCACCAGATGGCAGAGGCAATCCTCAAGCCCGGCGCGCAACACCATGACCTCCGCGCCTGGCGGGGAAAGGGCGGGCCCTCCGGCCTGCGCGCCATAGGGCTCCGAAGCGCGCCCGCCCGCCGGGCCGATGCCCGCTGCATCGCCATCACCGGCGACGGGACGGATCGCCGTGGTCCGGCGCGGGGGAGCGGACGACGCATCGCCGCCAGATCTGGAACCGGCGCTTTTCCCGAATGCTTTGCGCCATCTGGCGTTCCTCACACACGCACTCCCGTCCAAAAAAATCCCTGACTTCACGTTGACCATAGATTTCCGCTGGCCGAAATCAACGCCGCTTCCCGCAGCAGGATGCCTCCTTGACGGCCTGACGGCGCCGCGACGGCGGCAAAAGGGCGGCGCGCCGGCGCATCATGATTGAGAGCGTCGACAAGACACGATAAAGCGATACGCCGGACCAGCCGGGCTGGGCGCTTCGGGCGACCGGCCAGAAGTCCGCCGACTGGTCTGTGTTCAGGATACTGTTCTTTGTTCAGGATGACGCGCCCCTGGCGGGCCCCCGGGCGAACAGATCGCGAGCGCGCCGCCCGGCGGAGGGTCCTCCTGCAACGCGGATCTCCGGCGGGCGCCGCCGGATCGAACGACCGCCATGCGGAAGCAGCTTTTGGCTTCCTTCCGGAATTCGCGCGTTTCCTGGCAAGGCGCTCCAACGACCAGGCGTCGCCGCCAGCCCCCTGCAAGAGAGCCCGATGCCACAACCAGCTTCCCCCGCCAAGGTTGACCCCACATTCGCGCCGCCAGCGTCATCGCCCGGCGATCGTCGCGTGCTGCGCTTGCTGTCGTGGCTGGAAGCGTCGCACTGGCGGGCCGTCGCCGCGCTGCTGCTGCTGTCGCTGGCGCTGTTCCTGCCCGGTTTCTCCTCGCTCCAGCCCATGGACCGCGACGAGCCGCGCTTCGCCCAGGCGACGAAGCAGATGCTGGAGACGGGCGATTACATCGCCATCCGTTTTCAGGATGAGGCCCGCAACAAGAAGCCGGCCGGCATCTACTGGCTGCAGGTCGGCGCCGTGAAAATCGGCGAGGCGCTTGGTGTTCCGGAGGCGCGGACGACCATTGCCCTGTACCGGGCACCGTCGCTGCTCGGGGCCGTGGCCGCGGTTCTGCTGACCTATTGGGCGTTGCTGGCCTTTGGCGGCCGCCGCCTCGCCATCACCGGCGCGGCCCTGTTCGCCGCCACCATCCTGCTCGGCGTCGAGGCGCGCCTCGCCAAGACCGACGCGGTGCTCACCGCCTGTTGCGTTGTGCTGATGGGCGGCCTGGCGCGGGCATGGATGCCGTCCCGGCGTGATGTATTGCGCGACGGCGACGCGCCGGCGGCGCTGTCGCTGGGCGTGCGCCTGGCGTTCTGGGGCGCCCTGGCCGCATCCATTTTGGTGAAAGGCCCGGTTGGGTTGATGATCGTTGGCCTGCCGGCGATCACCCTCAGCATCTGGCTGCGTTCGGCGCGCTGGCTGCTGGCGCTGCGCCCGCTGACGGGCGTGCTGCTCGTGCTGGTGCTTACGGCGCCGTGGTTCATCGCCATCGCCATTGAAACGAAGGGCGCTTTCTTCGCCGAAGCTGTTGGCAAGGACATGCTCGGCAAGGTGGGCGGCGGCCAGGAAAAACACTGGGGGCCGCCTGGCGCCTATTTCATCGCCTTCTTCGGCACCGCCTGGCCGCTCGCCCCGTTCGCCGCCATCGCCGCGCAAACCCTGTGGCGGGAGCGTCGCAACGACGCGGTGGCCTTCGCCCTGGCCTGGATCATTCCGGCGTGGCTGATCTTCGAGGCGGTGCCGACCAAGCTGCCGCACTACGTGCTGCCCCTGTATCCGGCCGTGGCGTTGCTCGTCGCCCGCGCCCTGTGCAACGGCTCGCTGGCCCCGTCGCAGCGCTGGGGCGCGCGGCCGGCCATGCTGCTGCTGCCGCTGATCCCGGTGGCTGCGCTATTCCTGCTGCCTGCCGCTGGCTGGGCGCTGGACGGCGCCATTGCCTGGATCGCCGTTCCGGGCCTGCTGGTCGCCGCCGCCATCGCCATCACCGGCTGGCTGGCCTATTGCGCCGGCCACATCTGGCGTTCGGCGCTGCTGGCGATTTTTGCCTCGGTGGTCTTTGTCGCTGCCGTATTGGGCGTGACGCAACCGCATCTGGCTGGCTTGCGGACCTCGCCGCGCCTTGCCGAAGCCATGCGCGCCGCCGCCGCCTCGGCGGGGTGCCCGGAGGTGAAGGCGTTGACCGCCGGCTACCGCGAGCCGAGCCTGGTGTTTCTGACCGGAACCGGCCTGGTGATGGCCGACGGCGCCGCCGCCGCCGACTGGATCCGCCAGGGGCCGTGCCGCGTCGCCTTCGTCACGGCGCAGGAAGAACCGGCCTTCCATCAGCGGCTGGCGGGCGACCCGCGCCAGCCGACCCTCTCCACGCGCATCAGGGGCTTTAACCTCAATGGCGGCAAGCGCCTCGACATCGGCGTCTGGATGTCGGCGCGGTAGAGCGCTTTCCGTTCGGCCAGGGTCGGCTGATCAATCGGAATTCGCCCGGATAAAGCCAGCTGGAGCGCTTTCCGATCCCGTTTGATCGAAACCTGCTCCAGTTCACGGTGGCGGCTCCAGGCGCCGGCGCGCGGCATGTGACGGCGCCGGCGTGCGGCATGTGACGGCGCCGGCGAGTGGAATGTAAAGGCGCCGGCGGGGCGGCCATGCGCGCCGCATGATTGCGGCGCAGGCCTCCGCTTGCTATGTGCGCGCCCTGCGCATCTGATCCATGTGCGCGCCCTGCGCAGATGATCGCGCCATGCGCGGGCGTGCTTATGGCGCGCAACATGCGTCGGGGCGTTCTGGTAAAAGGTCGGTCGTTCCGGTGGCGCAGGCCCTGGGCCCCGTGGATGACTGGCTGACCAGCGCCAGACCCGTAAATGGAAAGCTGTACCCTTGAGCGAACCGACCGACTCTTCTCCCGCGGTGACCGTCATCGTTCCCGTCAGGAACGAGGCCGACAATGTCGCGCCGCTGATCGCGGAAATCGCCACGGCCTGCGCGGCGTTCGCGGCGTTCGAGGTCATTTATGTGGATGACGGCTCCACCGACGCCACCCCGGCGGTGCTGGAAGAGCAGGCCAGGACACGCCCGTGGCTTCGCCGCCTGCGCCATGACATATCCCGGGGGCAGAGCGCCGCCGTGCGCAGCGGCGCGCTTGCGGCGCGCGCGCCGGTTCTCGTCACCATCGATGGCGATGGCCAGAACGACCCCGCTTTCATCCCCTCGCTGGTGCGGGAGCTGACGGAGGGCGGCTCCCGCTTCGGCCTGGCGGCTGGCCAGCGCGTCGGGCGCAAGGACACCGGCTTCAAGAAATTCCAGTCGCGCGTCGCCAACGCCGTGCGCGGCGCCATCCTGCGCGACGGCACCCGCGACACCGGCTGCGGGCTGAAGGCCATCCGCCGGGAGGTCTACCTGCAATTGCCATATTTCGATGCGCTTCATCGCTTCATGCCAGCCCTGGTGCGACGGGACGGCCATGAGGTTGCGCTGGTGGATGTCATCGACCGGCCGCGCATGGCCGGCGTGTCGAAATATGGCTTCTTCGACCGGCTCTGGGTGGGAATACTCGATCTGGCCGGCGTCTGGTGGCTGATCCGCCGCCGCAAGGCCCCGCCGCATGTTCAGGAATTGCGCTGATGTTGATTCGCCTGTCGCACGATGTTGGCGGCTACCTCTACGACGTGTTCATCGCCCGCGCCGATGTGTGGCTGGTGCTGGGGCTTGTCGGCCAGTTCCTGTTCGCCATGCGCTTCGTGGTGCAATGGCTGGCGAGTGAGAAGGCCGGCCGCAGCGTGGTGCCGGTGGCCTTCTGGTTCTTCTCCATCGGCGGCGGGCTCATCACCCTGGTTTACGGCCTGTACAAGCGCGAGCCGGTCATCATCCTTGGCCAGGCGTTCAGCGTATTCATTTACCTGCGCAATCTCGCGCTGATCCGCAGCAGCCGGCAGAAGCAGAGCGAGACGGTCTGACCGGCCGCACGCATCGCGGTTCGCTCACGGTTCCTGCGGCGCGGGCGCGGCGTCCGCGTCGTCCGGCGGCGGCGCGCCCTGGCTGGCCACCTTGCCGGGGCTGATGAACAGCACGTGCAGGTCTTCATCCAGCACGGCGTTCTCCCGCCGCATGCGCCACCGCCCGGGCCCGGCGCGCTCCAGCCCGCTGATGCAGGCCGCGACGATGACGTCGTCCGCCCCCGTATCGATGGTGAGCGTCACAACGCCAGCGGAGCCGGCGGAAGCCGGGCCGGTGCTGATGCGCAGACGCTGTTCCCGCTCCAGCAGCCAGTCATTGCCAGGACCGTTGTTCCGGGCCGCGTTGGCAGCGCTGTTGATGGCCTCTCCGGCGCAATGACGCGCGTAGCGCGCCGCGTGGGCCAGCTGGCTCCGCTCCGCCAGCGGCGTGGTTCCAACGGAAACCGAGGCGGCGTGGCGCCAGGTTATGACCGTTTCCTTGCCGGCCGGAAACACCTGGGGCCAGTGCCAGGCGGTTTTCAGCAACCAGCGCGGGCGGGGCTCCAGCCGCTCGCCCAGCCGGTCCATGTCGATCAGCCCGGCGGCGCGCAGGTCCTGCAAGGCCTGGGGGCTCAACTTGCCCAGCGCCTCCCAGGTCGCCACGCCGGCGGGTTGCGGCGGGGCGCCGGCGTCTTCCAGCAGTTGCGTGCGCTCCAGCCCGGCGCCAAACACGTGGCGTTCGTCCATGAGCGCCACCGGAACGCCATCGACCGTGGCGGCGAAACCCATGAAGTTGATCTGCTCCGGCTGGGGAATGGCCGTATAGCCAAAACCCGGCGCCGCCGCATCCAGATCGGGCGCGGCGAACGACGCCCCCAGCGCGACGTCACGGTTCGCGCGGTTGAAAAGCACGTAGCGGCCGCGCACCTCCTGGGGCGTGACGGTGATGTCGAGAGCGCGAAGCTCCAGTTCAGGCGGACGCGGCAATTGCAGCGTACCGACCATCAGCGCCGTCCGCGCATCCCCGGCCATCGCCTGAACGGCAACGGAAGACGGGCTGGAGGGCGGGCTGGTCGCCGCCCCGGCGCCGGGCGCCTGCGGGGCCGCTGAAAGGCCACTGGCGGCGAGGACAAGGCCGCTGGCCGCCATCAGCAGCGTGAAGGAAAGACGGCCGTTCATGGCTCCGCTCAACCAGCGGCGCCGGCCAGGCCGGCGACGTCGCGCAACCTGTCGAACCCGCGCGCCAGGTCGGCGGTGAGATCGTTGATGTCCTCAAGCCCCACCTGGAAGCGCAGCGCCGGTCCGCCCGGGCTCCAGGTGGTGGCGGTGCGATAGCCGGCGCAATTGAACGGAATCACAAGGCTCTCGTAGCCGCCCCAGGAGTAGCCAAGGCCGAACAGGGCCAGCGCGTCGAGGAAGGCGTCCACCGCCGCTTCCGGGACCGGATGCAGGACGACGCTGAACAGGCCGCTGGCGCCGAGGAAGTCGCGTTTCCAGATGGCGTGATCCGGGTGACTTTCCAGCGCCGGATGCAGCACGCTTTTCACCTCCGGTCGCGCCTCCAGCCAGCGGGCGAGGGCGAGGCCCTGTCGCTCGGCCTCGCGCAGGCGCAGCTCCATGGTGCGCAGGCCGCGCAGGGCGAGAAAGCAGTCCTCCGGCCCGGCGCACATGGCGAAGGCCTCCGCCGTGCGGCGCAGGCCGGGCAACGCCCGCTCATTGGCCGAAACGAGGCCGAGCAGAAGATCGGAATGGCCGCCCAGATATTTGGTGCCCGCCTCGATGGCGAGATCCACGCCGCGTTCATGCGGCGGGAAGAACAGGGGAGTCGCCCATGTGTTGTCCATCAGCACCAGCGCGCCGGCGGCGTGCGCCGCCGCGGCGATGGCCGGAATGTCCTGCACCTCGAAGCTCTGCGAGCCCGGCGCCTCGGTCAGGACGGCGCTGGTGTTGGGGCGCATCAGACTGGCGATATCACCGCCAACGTAAGGATCATAATAGGTGGTTTCGACGCCCATGCGCGCCAGCACCGTGTCGCAGAAACGCCGGGTGGGACGATAGGCCGAATCCGTCACGAGGATGTGGTCGCCGGCCCTGACGCAGGACATCAGCGCGAGGGTGATGGCGGCGAGGCCGGAGGGAACCAGCGCCGTGCCCGCCGCGCCGGAAAGCTCGGACCAGGCCTTCTCCAGCGCCTCCGTGGTCGGGGTGCCGTGGGTGCCGTAGGTGAAGCGGGCGTCCGCGCGTCGCAGGGCGGCGGCGTCCGGCGCCAGCACCGTGGAGCCGCGATAGATCGGCGTGTTGACAAAACCGAACTGCTCATCCGGGTTGCGGCCGCCCAGCACGAGGCGGGTGCGGCTGGACAGGCGGTTGCGTTCTGCGTCGCTCAGTTTGCGCATGCTCGATAAATTCCCCTCACGACCGGCCACTCAAACGGTTTGCGACCTTTGATCACCGGGCGTCAACCCCACGGGAGCCCGTATCAGCGCAAACCGTTCCAGGATGGCAATTGCCGTTTTGGGGTTGACCTTGAGGGGTCCGCGGCCATGTCATGCAGGCGCAGACAGCGGCGGGCCGGGTTGTTCTGGCGCCGGCCGGGGCGGTTTGCGCGCGAAGCGGCCTGGCGCGGGACGTCGGTGTCGCGGTGCAGGAGTTGCGAGCCCAGCGCGTGCTGGCGCAAAGGAGGAGAGCAGATGAAACGGGCCCCTGTGTTGATGGCGATGGCCTGCGGCGTCGCCGCCGCCATGGCGAACGGCGCCCCGGCGGCGGCCGGCGTGCTCGACCAGGTCAGGCAGCGCGGGCAGGTGATCTGCGGCGCCAACCCGGGTCTGGCCGGCTTCGGCGTGCCCGATGACAAGGGCAAATGGACCGGCTTCGACGTGGACTACTGCCGGGCGATATCCGCCGCCATTTTTGGCGACCCCGACAAGGTCAAATATGTGCCGCTGACCGCCAAGGACCGTTTCACCGCGTTGCAGACCGGCGAAATCGACGTCCTGGTGCGCAACACCACCTGGACCATGTCGCGCGACACCGCCCTGGGCGCCAGTTTCACCAACGTCAATTTCTATGACGGCCAGGCGTTTCTGGTGCGGGCGAAGCTCGGTCTGAAATCGGCCCTGGAGCTGAACGGCGCCACTATCTGCGTGCAGCAGGGCACCACCAACGAGCTCAACATGGCCGACTTCTTCCGCTCCCACAAAATGGAGTACAAGCCGGTTTCCTTCGGCAGCGCCGCCGAGACCGTGCGCGCTTACGACGCCGGGCGCTGCGACGCCTTCACCAGCGACAGCTCCGCCCTGCACGCCGAGCGGCTGCGCATGACCAACCCGTCCGAACACGTGGTGCTGCCGGAGCTGATCTCCCGCGAGCCGTTCGGCGCCGCCGTGCGCAAGGGCGACGACCAGTGGTTCGACGTGGTGCGCTGGGTGGGCTATGGCCTTGTCGCGGCGGAAGACGCCGGCGTCACGAAAGCCAATGTCGATGAGAAGCGCAGCAGCGACAATCCGGAGCTGCGCCGCATGCTCGGCGCCGAAGGCAAGCTCGGCCCGGCCATCGGCCTGCCGGACGAATGGCTGGTGAACGTGGTGCGCGCCGTCGGCAACTATGGCGAGATCTATGACCGCCACTTCGGCGAGACCTCGCGCCTGAAGATTCCGCGCGGCCTGAACAACCTCTGGAACAAGGGCGGCCTGATGTACGCGCCGCCGCTCCGCTGATCCGCGCAACCATCATCCAGGGCAGGAGGCGCGAGGGGCGTGAGAGCAGGACAAACAGTGACAACATCCGGGCGGGCGCCGCGCGCCGCATGGTGGGGCAATCCGGCGGTGCGCGCCTTCATCTGGCAGGCGCTGCTGGTGATCGCGGTGATCAGCCTGTTCGTCTGGGCCGGTCGCAACGTCGCCGCCAATCTGCGCGCCTCCAACATCACCTGGGGGTTCGGTTTTCTCACGGAGGCGGCCAATTTCGACATCACCGGCTCGCTGATCCCGTTCCGGGCCGGCGACACCTATGCGCGGGCGCTGCTGGCCGGCTTTGGCAACACCCTGGCGGCGGCGCTGGTCGCCATCCTCATCGCCACGGCGCTGGGCTTCGTCGTTGGCGTGGCGCGCCTGTCCCGCAACGTCCTGGTCGCCCGTTTCGCCGCGGCCTATGTGGAGGCGCTGCGCAATACGCCGCTGCTGCTGCAACTGCTGGTCTGGTACAACGTCGTTCTGAAGTCGCTGCCCGGCCCGCGCCAGTCCATTGCCCTGCCGGGCGGCCTGCTGCTCAACAATCGCGGGCTCTACGGCCCGTGGCCGGTTGCGGCGCCTGGCTGGAGCGCCCTGGGGCTTGGCCTGCTGGCGGCGCTGGCCGTCAGCATCGGCCTCGCCATCTGGAGCGCCAGGCGGCGGCGCGCCGGCAGGGCGCCCCTGGCGCTATGGCTGCTCACGCCGCTGGTCTTTATCGGCCTGCCGCTGGCGGCGGTATGGCTGATGGCGGGGAGCGTCGCCGGCGCCTTGCCGGTGACCTGGCCGGAACTCCGGGGCTTCAACGTCGGCGGCGGCGTCACCCTGCTGCCGGAATTCGTCGCGCTGGTGCTTGGCCTCTCCCTCTACACCTCGGCCTTCATCGCCGAGATCGTCCGCTCCGGCGTCCAGGCCGTGCCGAAGGGCCAGCGCGAGGCGGGGCGGGCGCTCGGCCTCCGGGAAGGCCAGATCCTGCGCCTGATCGTCATTCCCCAGGCGCTGCGGCTGATCATTCCGCCGCTTGCCGGCCAGTATCTCAACCTCACCAAAAATTCCTCCCTGGCGGTCGCCATCGGCTACCCGGACCTGGTGTCGATCGGCGCCGGCCCCGTGTTGCAGAACACCGGCCAGGCCCTGGAAGTGATCTCGCTGATCATGCTCATTTACCTGGCCCTGTCGTTGCTGACGGCGCTGCTGATGAACTGGTGGAACGCGCGCATGGCGCTGGCGGAGCGCTGACATGACGACGCCAACCTCACCCGCCTGCGCCTCAACGCCCCGGAGCGCGCCGGCCCAAACAATGCCCGCCCGCCCGCCACAGCCCACGGCCGGCCTCCTGCGCGGTCTGCGCGGCCTCATGTCGACGCCGGTCAACGCCCTGCTCACCGTGCTGGCGCTCGCCATCGCCTGGTTCCTGCTGCGGCCGGCCATCGAATTCCTGTTCATTAACGCGGTCTGGAGCGGTCATGACCGGGCCGCCTGCCTGGCGGGCGAGGCCAGCGGCGAAACCGGCGCCTGCTGGCCGTTCATCACCCGCCGCATCGGTTACTTCGTCTATGGCCAGTACCCGGAGGCGCAGCGTTGGCGACCCAATCTGGCGATGGCCCTGTGCGCGCTGAACATCGCGGCGGCGTTGTGGCCGCGCGCCCCTTACCGCGGCGCGGCGCTGTTCGCCTTCGTGGTTCCGTTTCCCATCATCTCGTGGATCCTGCTTTACGGCCCCGGCTTCTCGGGCCTCGTCACCGTGCCGACCAATCTGTGGGGCGGCGTGCTGGTGACGCTGGTGATCTCCATTGTCGGCATCGTGGCGTCGCTGCCGCTCGGCGTGCTGCTCGCCCTGGGCCGGCGCTCGCGGATGCCGTTCGTGCGCGCCGCCTCCATCGTTTTCATCGAGGTGATGCGCGGCGTGCCGCTGCTGGCCGTGCTGTTCATGGCCAACCGCATGCTGCCGCTGTTCCTGCCGCCCGGCGTTCTGCCCGATCCGCTGGTGCGGGTGATGGTGGGCGTCAGCCTGTTCGCCGCGGCCGGCATGGCCGAGGTGATCCGCGGCGGCCTGCAGGCGCTGCCGAAGGGCCAGTACGAAGCCGCCGCCGCGCTTGGCCTTGGCTACTGGCAGATGATGTTCACGGTGATCCTGCCGCAGGCGCTGACCCTGGTCATCCCTGGCATCGTCAACACCTTCATCAGCCTGTTCAAGGACACCACCCTGGTGACCATTGTCGGCATCTTCGATCTGCTGACGACCATTGACGTCAGTTCCCGCGATCCGGCCTGGGCGACGCCGGTGACCGTATCAACGGGCTACGCCTTCGCCGCGATGTTCTACTTTATCTGCTGCTACGCCATGTCCCGCTATTCGGCGGCGATGGAACGGCGTCTGGCGGCCGCAGGGAGCCGGTCATGACGGCGAACGATTCTACGACCACCGGTCAGGCCGCGCCTGGCGAAAGCGACGCCGTGGTGATGCGCGGCGTCAGCAAATGGTACGGCGACTTTCAGGTGCTGACCGATATCGACCTCAACGTCCGGCGCGGCGAGCGCGTGGTGATCTGCGGCCCCTCCGGCTCCGGCAAATCCACGCTGATCCGCTGCATCAACCGGCTGGAAGAGCACCAGCAGGGCGACATCATCGTCGATGGCGTCGCGCTGACCGACGACCTGCGCAGCGTCGACCGCGTGCGTCGCGAGGTCGGCATGGTGTTCCAGCAGTTCAATCTGTTTCCGCACCTCACCGTGCTGGAAAACTGCGTGCTGGCGCCCATGCGGGTGCGCGGCGCCAGCCGCCGCGCGGCGGAAGAGCAGGCGCTGGCGCTGCTGGCCCGCGTGCGCATTCCCGAGCAGGCGGGCAAATATCCCGGCCAGCTTTCCGGCGGTCAGCAACAACGCGTCGCCATCGCCCGGGCGCTCTGCATGAACCCGCGCATCATGCTGTTCGACGAGCCGACCTCCGCCCTCGACCCGGAGATGGTGAAGGAGGTGCTGGACGTGATGGTGGAGCTGGCCGGCGACGGCATGACCATGCTGTGCGTCACCCACGAAATGGGTTTCGCCCGCCGCATCGCCGACCGGGTGATCTTCATGGACGGCGGCCAGATCGTCGAGCAGGCTGACCCGGAAGCGTTCTTCACCGCGCCGAAGCACGCCCGCACCCAGGCCTTCCTGAGCCAGGTGCTGGGCGAACGATAGGGGCGGCTCAGGCCGGGCCGGTGGCGACCGGCGCGCCGGGCGTGGCGCCCCATTCGCTCCACGAACCGTCATAGACCGGCGGCAACGGCGCCCCCAGCTCCTGCAGGGCCAGCGCCACGATGACGGCGGACACGCCCGAGCCGCAGGTGGCCGTCACCGGCTTGCGGATGTCGACGCCCGCGGCGTCGAACACCGCCTGCAACTCCGCCGGCGATTTCAGCATGCCGTTGGCGACAAGGCTGGACGACGGCGTGTTGCGGGCGCCCGGCATGTGGCCCGCGACGAGGCCGGGACGCGGCTCCGGCGCCGAGCCGGCAAAACGTTCCGCCGGACGCGCGTCGACAATCTGGCGGTCGCCGCTGGCGAGCGTCGCCGCCACCTCGCGATAACCGACGACGGCGCCCGCCTGCGGACTGACCCTGAACGCCGCCGGGCGCGGATGCGCCGGGCCTGTCTCCAGCGGCCGGCCTTCGGCCTTCCACTTCGGCAGGCCGCCCTGCAGGATGAACGCCTGGCGCGCGCCCATCACCTTCAGCATCCACCACACGCGGGGCGCGGAGAACAGGCCGGCGCCGTCATAAACCACGATCGGCCGGTCCGCGCTGAGCCCCAGCGCGCCGGCGCCGGTCGCGAAGGCCTCCGGCGACGGCATCATGTGCGGCAGCGGCGACGCCTTGTCCCGGATGTCCTCGATGTCAAACCGCACGGCGCCAGGAATATGCCCGGCCAGAAACTCGGCCTCCGGGTCACGGGCCATGGCGGGCAGATACCACGAGCCGTCGACAATGGCCGGCGCGGCTTCCGCCTTGCCTGCAGCCGCCCCGGGGGCGTCTGCAAGACCAAGCCGCCCGGCCAGCCAGTCCGTGGTGACGAAGGGGGATGTGGTCATGGGCGAAACTCCGGTCATGCGCTCTCAGGTCGGCAATCTGGCCTTTTCTGGATGGGCGCGCCAGTCAAATGCGACAGCCAGGCTTGTCCCTGGCGCGGAGCGCGCCGCTGGCCCGCGCCGGACGCGCCCGCCAGCGGCAAACCTTCCTCATACGCCTGCGCCAGATCATGACGCGGCGGTTCGCGACGAACCTCGCCCGGCCGCCCGTCAAACAAGTATCCGGCAGGCGGCGCCCCGTTCCTGGATGCCAAGGCGCGGCGCGAACCGGCCCGCCAGAGGTTCGGGAATCACGCTTGCCTGCGGTCGCAACGGAAATTTGCCCGGGCCGGGGGCGCGCGCCCGGTCGAGCAGATAGCGGGTGAGGGCGTCTTCCCGCGCTGGCGCCATGCACAGCTCGCCCGCGAGGCTGGCGGGATCTGTCCATATGGCGCGCAACCGCCGCTGGATATCGGCGCGCCGCAGGTCGTCCATGAGGATGAAACGTCGCCCTGGATCTGGAAAAGGCGCGTAGGACTCGCCGGTTCCCGAGAAATCGGCGTAAATTTCAATAATATGGCCAACATCAAGAATGATGAGGAACGGCGGCGATTCGGGCAGGGCGCGGGCGTAGTGTTCCGCCTGCATGCGCGCGGCGCTCATCGCCCGGCGCCATGCGGAAAGGCTTCGGCCCATGGGAATGGACGGCGGCCAGTCCGCCCTGCGGCGCGCCATCGCCGACTGTTTCGACTCAAGCACGAAGCAGCCGCGCTTGTAGAGATCGATGCGACCACCGCACGACCTGCCGTTCAGAAAACCGAAGCTGACAGATTTCTCGAAGATATAATGATTGTCGCAGTCGTGTTCACCGGCGAATTGCGGCAACGGCAACCCCAAGGCTTCGCAAAGCCTGCATATAAATAATTGTGCATTTGATAGTTCTGACGCACCAGACTGTTTTGATTCTTCGATAAGAACATCGATGGAATCCATATCCATGGCGCCCCCTCCATAAATTTTGTTTTTATTTTCATTAAACTTGAAAAATATTCAAATTTTATTGAACTTCATCCTGCGAATATCATTAACAATACGTAAAACAACGAAAGGCAGATCACGTCCGCACCCCCTTGCCAGAAGAAACGGCCGATGCGGAGAAGCGTCGGTCCGGGCTCCAACGCAGCCCGCGCCATGCGGCGGGCGCGGACAGCTGCCCGCCCATGCAAAGGATGCGTATACGCTGGCGTGATGAACTGTATGCAGAATGTGATCGGGGAGACGCGCCAGCTCCAGGGCCGCCCCCGCAGCTGGCGTTTCGATGCAACGCCGGCCTCCAGGGGGTCGCTGGCATACGCGACGGAATCATCTGATGACGCGGGCCTGCGGGGCTCATGGCGCCGGGCTGAGGTGGGGAGGCCTGCGGCTGGGCCGGCTCCAGCCGCAGGCGCGCCCCGGAACGCTGGTCAGACCACCTCGAACCGGACGCCGCACATACGGAAGCCCGCGCCGTCCCGCGCATGGCCACGCGCCGCCGCCCGCGCCATCACGCCAGCGGCGTCCGTCGTGGCGACGACAATGCCGCGCAGGGTTTCGCGCGCGCCGGCGGGCGCTGGCGCGAAGCGGATATTGATCATGTCGACCTCGATCAGGCCGCCGTCTCCCTCTTCACGGTAGGGTTTTTCGATAATCCGGGACCAGTGCTGACCAAGCTCGTGCGGCGTGGGGCTTTCGACGATGATTTCCCGGATGCCCTGGGTCACGTCGGTGCAGATGGCCTGTTGCCAGCCATCGCCGCCGGCGGGGTAGTAGGGCCCCTCCGGGTTGGCCTCGCCGGGCGTGTGATCGAATTCGATCATCGCCGCGCGGCACTGGCGCGGGTGCAGTTGCACGCCGACAAATCCGTCGTGGTCAAGGGAATGGGCGGTAGGAACGCCCATGGCGTTGGCATGCGTCCCGCGGCGCAGGGGATCGCTGCAATTGAAGATGGCCATATAGCCGCCAACGCCGCCGCTACGCGCGATGAAGCGTCCGGCGGCCGTGTTTTCCTCGAACGGCGCCACGACCTCCACGAAAGCCAGGCCGAACGGAAACAGGGCGTTGTGCAGGCCATATTTGGCGACGTGCGGGTCCTGATAAGCCAGCCTTACGCCGAAGATATGCTGGAAATCGGCGATGGCGCGATCAAGATCATCCGTGGCCAGCGCAATCTGGCGCAGGCGGAAATAGTCCTCCATGGGAATCCTCCAGGACAGGCCCCGGCTGTCCCGGAGCTTCTGAATTCTGTTGTGAACGCGGGCAAGTATGCACCAGCCAGTGTGCGGGCGACCACCCTGATGGCCGGCGAAACGCGGATTATGGAAATTTTGATTGCAAAATGTTCCGCAACCCGGCCTAGAGGGATCAGGAAAAGCCGATCAGTCCCGAAAGCGTCATGTCGCCACAAGCCGAAGTTCGCCTGGACGCGCGCCAGCGCAAAACCCGACACGCGCTCTACGAAGCGCTCGACGCCCTGCTTGGCGAGCGCCGCTACGCAGACATCACCGTCACCGATCTGGTGCAGCGGGCCGGCGTTGGACGGCAGACGTTCTACCGTCATTTCGACAGCATCGACGCCATGCTCGAGCACCGGCTGAGCGACGACCTCGCCGGGCAGCTGGAATTTGCCCGCGCCCACGCCGGCGCGACCACACACATCCGGTGGGTTGAGGATGTGACAGCCTTTGCCTTCGCCCGCGCCAGCCAGCAACGTCGACTGTACCGGCTGATTCTGAGCGGGCAGGCGGGTAGTGGAGCCATGACGCTTTTCGCCGCCCAGATCGGTGAGATGATGAACATCGCCAGCGCGCAGCCCGGCCTTCTGCCCGAGGACCCCGAGGAAGCCCGCTTCGCGCAGAGCTATTACGCCGGCGCCGTCGGCGCGCTGATGCTCGAATGGCTGATCGCCGATAATGGGCTGACGCCAGAGCAGATGGGCGCGATGTTCGCCCGCCTGTCGACGCCGCTGGCCTGACCCGGCCGTAAATCAGTTGGAAGCACAAAACCGCCGCCGCCGGCAGTTGCCCGCGGTCCAGGGCGCCGTCCGCAGGTCAGGGCGGGCCGCCAGATTCTGCTCCAGGGGCGCCTGCGTCGACGCCGGGGGCAGGCGTTCGCGTGACTTTCACAATCGAAAGCCTGGAGCGGATCACGAAGCTATGCAGAAAATAAGATGGCTCCCCGGGCCGGATTCGAACCAGCGACCAACCGGTTAACAGCCGGTTGCTCTACCACTGAGCTACCGGGGAAAGCCTGTTGCGAAACAAAAAACGCCCTCGCGGGCGCCTCGCAACTCAATCAAGTCCCACCCTGTGAAAGGGTGGCTCCCCGGGCCGGATTCGAACCAGCGACCAACCGGTTAACAGCCGGTTGCTCTACCGCTGAGCTACCGGGGATCACTTGATGGCCGGGATGTAGCCCAAGCATCCGGGCTGCGCAAGTCCCGCCGCGCCGAAAAGGCCGGCGCAACCGCGTCGCTGTGGAAGTGTGGACAAGTGAAGCCCTGGGCCGCCCGTGAAAACCCGGCTTGTGAAAACCGCATGAAAGAGTGTTGCCCTTTCACCGCCCCCTGGGCTATTAGCGCCGTCAAGGCCTCGTGGCGGAGTGGTTACGCAGAGGACTGCAAATCCTTGCACGGGGGTTCGATTCCCTCCGAGGCCTCCATATACTTATGTCGCCCGTCCGGCGGTTCCGGGATCCCGCGGCGGGACACCCACGTGAGACCCCGCCTGAGGGAGTCATGCAGGACTACGCCGCCGCACGCCGCACCATGGTAGATTGCCAGGTGCGCACGTTTGACGTCACCGACCTTTCCGTCATCGCCGCTTTCGACGTAACGCCGCGCGAAATCTACGCGCCGGCCGGACGCGAGGCCATGGCCTATGCGGACGTCGCCATCCCGCTCGACGGCGCCCCCGGACGCGTCATGCTCCCGCCGCTGGTGCTGGCGCGCATGCTCCAGTCATTTGGTCCGCTCGACGGGCTGAAGGTGCTCGAGATAGGGGCGGGAACCGGCTACGGCTCGGCGCTGCTGGCCCGCCTCGGCGCAAAGGTCACGGCCCTCGAATCCGACGACGGCCTTGCCGCCGCCGCGAAGATCAATCTTGAGCGTGACGGCGTCGCCGGCGTTCAGGTGGTCACCGGCGCGCTGGCCAATGGTTACGCCGCCAACGCCCCTTACGACGCCATCCTGCTGAACGGTGGTTATGAGGTGCTGCCGGACGCGCTGCTGCAGCAACTGGCCGATGGCGGCGCCCTGGTGGCCATTGAGGTCAGCGGCGCGGCCAGCCGGATCGTCATCCAGCGGCGCGCCTCGGGCGTGAACAGCCGTGCGGTGATCGTCAACGCCTGGGCGCCGGTGCTGGATGGCTTCGCCAGAAAGCCGGAATTCACGTTCTGACGCACGTTTCCAAATTCAGACCGAAAGGCCGGCGCACGCCGGCCTTTTTTGTTGGCGGCGTGGCGCCGGCTGCGTATTCACCAACCTCCTGACCTGATCCCGGAGCGTTAATGTAATTTCGCCGGTTACTGTGGCCTTTCTGCACGCGCGAGGGTCGCAATTCCTTTCAACGTGCGGAAATTGCAGGCGGATTGGCTGTAGTTCCTTGAAAAACCTAGGGCGCGGCGGGGTCCTCGCCAAGTCGTCGCCAGAGGCGACGTCCCGCGCCCTCGCCGCGGCGGCGAATTGCGATGCCGTTTTCCGAATCACGGGCGCAAATCGCCATATGAATTTATGATAAACGGCAAGGGCTGCCACTGGACAGGAGGGGGGCGTTTCGGCGACTGTCCGGTCCAGAGCCCGCATGGATTCGACCATGCCTGACGCCGGGGCACGCCGCGGCGGCGCATCAACAGGTTTTCGGCTGATGCCGGAGCGGTCGGTCCCTGACGAAGCGCTGCCTTCCGGAGCGTCGCTCGAGGACTCGCCGGCATAGGATGGAGTGCTTTTCGCGCTCCGGTGAGGTAAGCAAGTGACGAAGAAGCGTGGTTTCCAGCGTTCCATCCTGTTCAGCACGGTGGCAGGCCTTGCGGTGACGTTCGCGGCGGCGGCGGCGGCGGAAACCATGAACGGCGCTCTTGCAAAAGCCTACATGGGCAATCCCACGCTCAACTCCCAGCGCGCCGCGCTGCGGGCGACCGACGAAGGCGTCGCCATCGCCAAATCCGGCATGCGTCCGCGCGTCAACGCCAGCGGCAGCGTCGGCTATACCGCGCGCAGCGCCCAGGGCATGGGCGCCAGCAGCGGCAACGCCGATCTTTTCCCTGGCGCCGTTGGCGTCGGCATCACCCAGCCGTTGTATGACGGCTTGCGCACGCTGAACTCTACCCGCGCCGCCGAGTCCCAGGTGTTTGGCGAGCGTGAAGGCCTGCGCAATCAGGAGCAGAACACGCTGCTGTCCGGCGCGACCGCCTATATGAACGTGCTGCGCGACACCGCGACCGTCAATCTGCAACGCAACAACCTGGAAGTCTTGCAGGAGCAGCTGCGCCAGACCCGTGACCGCTTCAATGTCGGCGAGGTGACCCGCACAGACGTCGCCCAGGCCGAGGCGGCGCTGGCTGGCGGGCACTCGCAGCTTTCCGCGGCCGAAGCCAACCTGAAAGCGAGCATCGCCCAGTATCGCCAGGTCATCGGCGAGCAGCCTACGAAACTCGCGCCAGGCCGCTCGCTTGAGTCGCTGCTGCCCAAAAGCCAGACCGCTGCCGTGAACCTCGCCCTGCGCGAGCATCCGGCCATCGCCTCGGCCCTGCATAACGCCGACGCCGCCGAATTGCAGATCAAGGTGGCGGAGGGCGCGCTGTTGCCGCAGGTTGGCCTGTCCGCCAACGTTTCGCGATCATTCGACAACAATGTGCGCGGCGACGCGCTCTCCTCAGCCAGCATCGTCGCCCAGCTCACCGTGCCGCTGTATGACGGCGGCCAGTATTACGCCCAGACCCGTCAGGCGAAGGAAAAGGCCAGCCAGGCCAATATCAGCGTCGACATTTTCCGCGATCAGGTGCGGGCCGCAGTGGTGTCGAGCTGGAGCATGCTGGAGGCGGCGCGATCGCAGATCGAGGCGTCGACCGCCCAGGTCAAGGCCAACGAAATTGCGCTCGCTGGCGTGCGTGAAGAGGCCAAGGTCGGCCAGCGCACCACCTACGACGTTCTGCGCGCCCAGCAGGACCTGCTCCAGTCCCGCGTGTTGCTGGTCACGGCGCAGCGCGATCGCGTCGTCGCCTCGTACAACGTGATGGCCGCGATTGGCCGCCTGACCGCCCGGGACCTCAACCTGCGCGTCGCCGGCTATGATCCCAAGGTTCACTACGACCAGGTCAAGGACAAGTGGATTGGTCTTGGCACCCCTGGCGGTCGCTAAACGGAAAGCGCGCCGAAGCTTCCCCATCATCCAGACAGGCGCGTGAGGCGCCAAAGCCTCGCCGACACGCCTGACCTTTCGCGCGCCGTGTCGCCGGACTGCGGGCCGGAGGAGGGCGCCAGGAGGAGGGCCGGCGCTTCGCGCGAACGCGCGAGGCCCTGAGCTGTCGGCGTGCCCTGGCTGCAACGCTTTTTTCCGGTGGCCGACCATGGGGCGTTTCGGTGTGGAAGGGCCATGCACCCGCCCGGTCGCCCCCTACCGTCGCCGGCAACAATCCTTTATGTTTTCCGGGAGATGGCGCAGGTTCGGTGACGGACGGCGCCTAGGGGCGCGGCCTCCGGCGTCTGCGACCGATGCGTCAGCCGCTCGCGCCTGCAACGCCATCGACCCTGCGCTCACGGTGCGCGCATCACATCTGGCCAGGAGATTGCTGGCCATCAATCTGTGGAGGGGGCCCATGGGATCGGGCGGGACTGAAGCCCATGCTGACGGTCTGACGACAAGACGCGTGGACCCGGACATGGAACAGATCCTTGCCTCCATTCGCAAGATCATTTCCGATGACCAGAAGGCGCTGGGTCTTGACCTGGATGACGCTGCTCCGTTGCGCGCGCCGCCGCGCCGCGTCAGGACTGGCCATCCATCCCAGCTTCATCCTGTTGAGGAGCCCGCGACGTCATCGTCGCCAGCGCGCGCCGCGACCCGTCCTGTCGCGGAGACGGCGCCCGAACCCGGCGACGGGCCGGACGATGACATGGACCTCAGCCTGCATCGCATGACCGCAAGGGCCCGCGCGCCCGAAGTCGACACCGGTCTGCCGCCGCGTCCCAGGCCGCCCGTTCGCCTTTCCGCCGCCCCGCCGGTTGACTACCGCCCGCCCGAGGCGCGGGCCGAGCCGGGGCCCGCCGACCCGTCGCCGCTCGTCGACCAGCGCCTGGCTGGCATCATCCGCCGCGCTGTCGCCGGACAGGTTGCGGAGGTCATCGGGGCGCATGCGGGCGGACCATGGACGGCCACGCCGGCCGGCGCGACACAAGCCCCCTGGGATGGGGCCGACCTTGACGCCGGCCATCCGGACCTGGCGGAGCCCGGGCCGGTTCCGACCTGGCCCGTTCCGCGGGGAGACGCGCGCGCCTCCGGCGCGCGTCTGGCGCCGGTTCCCGTTGATTCATCCGCCATGCCGCACGGTCGGGAAGCCATTGGCGTCCTCGTCACGCCCGCAACGGCGGCGCGTATTTCCGGCGCCTTCGATGCCCTGACCCAGCGCGTGGCGGCCGAACGCGCCCGCACCATGGAAGAGACGGTGACCGACATGCTGCGGCCGATGCTGGCGAACTGGCTGGAAACGCATCTGCCGGAGATCGTCGAGCGGCTGGTGGCCGAGCAGGTGGCGCGTTTGAGCCGCGGCGAGCCTGACTGACCCCTCCAGGCATTTCCGGGCGTCCCCATGGGCCCAGCGACATGGCGTCAGGGAATGACGGCGGACCAACCCGGGAAAAGCACTGTTCCCATGAACCGGAACGGCGCCGGGGGGGCAGGCGTTCCGGCGGGTTGCTCCGGTTCTGGCGCGGCCGCCGTCGTCAATGGAACGCGTCCGGTCAAAAAGATGAAGCGTTTCCGAAGCCTTGCGTTTATGGAAAACGCATCAGGTATCCGTAAAGCGTCATATCCGGCCCCGGCCGGATGGCGCGAGCATTGATGGTAAAGTCGCGACATGGACAAGACATTTGAGCCGGCCGCCGTCGAGGCGCGCATCGCCAGCCTGTGGGAGCAGGCGGAAGCTTTTCGCGCAGGACGGCCGGAGCGGGCGGACGCGGAGCCCTATTGCATCGTCATTCCGCCGCCGAATGTCACCGGCTCGCTGCACATGGGTCACGCCCTCAACAACACCCTGCAGGACATTCTCTGCCGCTTCGAGCGCATGCGCGGCAAGGACGTGCTGTGGCAGCCCGGCATGGACCACGCCGGCATCGCCACCCAGATGGTGGTTGAGCGCCAGCTGGCGGAACGTGGCGAACCTGGTCGCCGTGACCTGGGCCGTGAAGCGTTTCTGGGCAAGATCTGGGAATGGAAGGCCCAGTCTGGCTCCACCATCATCAACCAGCTCAAGCGCCTCGGCGCCTCCTGCGACTGGTCGCGCGAACGCTTCACCATGGACGAGGGCCTGTCCCGCGCCGTGGTGAAGGTGTTTGTCGAACTGCACCGCCAGGGCTTCATCTATCGCGACAAGCGCCTGGTGAACTGGGATCCGAAATTCCAGACGGCGATTTCCGATCTTGAGGTGATGCAGGTCGAGACCAAAGGCAATCTCTGGCGCTTCCGCTATCCGCTCGCCGCCGAGCCGGAGCGTTTCATCACCGTCGCCACCACCCGCCCGGAAACCATGCTCGGCGACGTCGCCGTCGCCGTGAACCCCGATGACGAGCGTTACGCCGACCTGATCGGCCGCATGGTTCAGTTGCCGCTGGTCGGCCGTCTGATCCCGATTGTCGCCGACAGCTATTCGGACCCGGAAAAGGGCACCGGCGCCGTCAAGATCACCCCGGCCCACGACTTCAACGACTTCGAAGTTGGCCGCCGCCACGATCTGCGCCTCATCAACGTGTTCGATTCCGAAGGCCGTCTGGACCTGAAGCACAACGCCGCCTTCCTTGAGGAAGCAGAGGGCGACGACCTCGACGCCGTGCTGGCGCTTCATGGCCAGGACCGTTTCGAGGCGCGCAAGGCCATCGTCGCCATGATGGATGAGCGCGGCCTGCTGGAAGGCATTGATCCGCACGTCCACATGGTTCCACATGGCGACCGGTCCGGCGTGGTCATCGAGCCGTTCCTGACCGACCAGTGGTATGTGAACGTCAAGCCGCTGGCCGAACGCGCCCTGGACGCTGTCCGCGAGGGTGAAACCCGCTTCATTCCAGGAAATTGGGAGAAGACCTTCTTCCAGTGGCTTGAGAATATTGAACCCTGGTGCATTTCCCGCCAGCTATGGTGGGGCCACCAGATTCCGGCCTGGTACACGCCGGACGGTGAAGTCTACGTCGGCGAAAGCTTCGAGGACGTGCTGCCGGCGGCGCTGGCTTCGGCGGTGGAGCGCGGCGTGCTTGAGCCTACCCAGGCAGAGGCCTGGGCGGCGGACCCGGCCGCCGCCGCCGGATTCCTGGTGCGTGACGAGGACGTGCTCGACACCTGGTTCTCGTCTGGCCTGTGGCCGTTCTCGACGCTCGGCTGGCCCGATGAAACGGCGGAGCTGAAACGCTTCTATCCGACGACTACCCTGGTCACCGGTTTCGACATCATCTTCTTCTGGGTCGCCCGGATGATGATGCTGGGGCTGTTCGTCACCGACGACGTGCCATTCCGTCACGTCTATCTGCACGCGCTCGTCAGGGACGAGAAGGGCGCGAAGATGTCGAAGTCCAAGGGCAATGTCATCGATCCGCTCGATCTGATGGACCGCTTTGGCGCCGACGCCCTGCGCTTCACCCTGGCGGCCATGGCCGCCCAGGGGCGCGACATCAAGCTCTCCACCCAGCGGGTGGAAGGCTACCGCAACTTCGCCAGCAAGCTGTGGAACGCCGCCCGCTTCGCCGAGATGAACGGCTGCGTCCGGGACGCGGCGTTCCGGCCGGACAGCGCGCGCGAGCCGCTCAATCTCTGGGTGCTGGGCGAAACTGGCAAGGCCATCAATGAGGTGACGCTGGCGCTGGAGGCGTTCCGCTTCAACGACGCCGCCAACGCCGCCTACCGTTTTGTCTGGAACGTGTTCTGCGACTGGTATCTGGAGCTTGCCAAGCCGGTGCTGCAGGGCGCCGACGGCCCGGCGAAGCAGGAGGTGCGGGCGGTCGTCAGCTACGTCCTCGACCAGATCTGCAAGATCCTGCACCCGTTCATGCCGTTCCTGACCGAGGAACTGTGGGGCGTGACGGCGGACGCGGCGGGTGGCCGCGACGGCGTTCTGGCGCTGGCCCCGTGGCCGGTGGACCCGGCGGTGGACGCAGCAGCGGCGGAATCGGAACTTGGCTGGGTGGTTGAACTGATCTCCGGCATCCGTTCGGCCCGCTCGGAAACCAACGTTCCGGCAGGCGCGCAGATCCCGCTGGTACTGGTCGGCGCGTCGGACATCACCCGCAACGCTGTTGGCGTCTGGGGCGACACCATCCGCCGCCTGGCCCGCGTTTCGGAGATCAGCTTCGCGGACGCCGTATCCGGCCGCGCCATCCAGCTGTTGGTGCGGGGCGAAGCCGCTGCGTTGCCGCTGGAAGGCGTTATCGACTTCGACGCCGAACGCGCGCGCCTGACGAAGGAAATCGACAAGCTTGCCGGCGAGATCCGCAAGATCGAGGCCAAACTCTCCAACGCCGATTTTCTGGCGCGCGCGCCGGAAGAGGTGGTGGAGGAGCAGAAAGAGCGCCTCGCCGAAGCGGCCGGACGTCGGGTCAGCCTCTCGGAGGCGCTGGCGCGGCTTGCCTGAGGGCGCCGGTTATCTGAGGATCAGGCCCCCGGTGAACCCCGGGGGCTTTTTTGTGCGCATCTGCGCCCAGCGCGGCGCCGCGCCATTCCCCACCGTCGTTCGGAATGTGCTCTTTATACAACTTGGATCTGGAACCTGCTTGTGCCCGCACTTCAGCAAACCGGCGCCCCCAAGCCGCCATAAATGAATTGGAAGAATACGCCAGCTGCAAGAACATGATTGTGCTTGGCTTTTTACAGGCAGATTCCGGCAGGGCCCAGCAGATGCGCGTTATGTCGACGAATTGGCAAGCTGCATACGCTGTGTATTGTGATCCTGCCGCGTCAACCGCACAGGAGATGGCGGCGAAGGCAAAGGTGGAGGCATGCTCCCGCGTGATGGCAAGGCAATTCCGTCGGGATACAGGGCCGGACCTGACATGAAGAACGGGAGCGTTGCATCTGCGCGGCGCGTCCTGGCAGGCCGCAGGACAGGGCCTGTTAATTTCGTGCGACGCGCACGCGTCGGGGTGTGGGAAATGGGCGTTTCTGACTACCGTCACATCATTTGTCTTGGAACGGCCCTCCTGCTCGGCAGCCAGGCGCTTGCCGCTGATCTCCAGCCTCCTGGCGCTTCCGCGCCGTTAGCCATCGCCAATCTCGGGGCCGCGCGCGAACACAACGGCCAGGACAGCGACGCCGACGCGGCGCCGGGCGCAGGGCCGTTTGGCTCTCCCCTGGCGTCATCGTTCGCCGCAGCCGCATCTGGCGCTTCTCCGGGCGCGCCGGTGGTCAGGTTCCGTTCGGAGCGGGACGCATTTCGCACCGGCATTCGCGACTATTATTCCGGTGACAAGGCAAGCGCGGTGCAGGCGCTGGAATATGCCGCGACGCGCGGGCATTCGCCGGCGCAATGGAAGCTGGGCCGCATGTACGCCGAAGGCGACGGCGTGCCTCACGATGATCTGAAAGCCTTCGAGTATTTCTCAAAAGTCGTGGAGGGCAGTGAGGACAACCCGCGCCGCGCCGTCACGCGCTTTATCTCCAATGCCTATGTCGCCCTTGGCGGCTATTATCTGGACGGCATTGCCGGCACTTACGTGCAGAAGGACGAGCGCCGGGCCCGTGAGATGTTTCATCACGCCGCCAGCTACTACGGCGATCCCGACGCCCAGTACAATCTCGCCCGCCTGTGTCTCGCCGGCCAGGGCGGCGCCCGCGACGCCCAGCTCGCCGCGCGCTGGCTGCATCTGGCGGCGGAAAAAAATCATGCGCCCTCGCAGGCCCTGCTCGGCCACCTGTTGCTGACCGGCCAGGGCAATGTCGCACGGCAGACCTCGCGCGGCCTGATGTGGCTGACAATCGCCCGCAACAGCGCCGATCCGCAGAAGGACGCCTGGATCATCGAGATGTATGACCAGGCCATTGCCCTTGCGCCCGAGCGTGACCGCAACGCAGCGCAGGCCACGGCGCAGGCGTATATGGCGCAACGCAGCGGCAGGAACTGACCGCCCGAGCCGGGCAACTTTCGGGTCCGGGGAGAGACGGACTGTCGGCCCATTCGCCAGAACCGGCATCAGCCCGGCCGGGCCTCCAGAATACTGCCCCCCCAGACACACCAGATCACCCGACGCGACGGCGCCTCGGCGACACACGCCTGGTCAGGCTCCCATGCGAATCCGGCAACCTCCAGCCGTGGCGACGGCGCCTTATGGGCTCCGGGGCGCGATATCGAGATCGACCGACAGCGGCGCGTGGTCCGATGGCTTCTGCCAGGCGCGGGTTTCCTTGTGGATGACCACGGAGCGAAGCCGGTCAGCGGCGCGGGCCGTCAGCAGGGCGTGATCGATCCGGATGCCGAAATCTCGCTGGAAGGCGCCCGCCTGATAATCCCAGAACGTATAGAGGCCAGGGCTGTCATCGCAGGCCCGCAGGGCGTCGGTCAGACCCAGATTCTGAAATCCCTGATAGCGGGCGCGGCTTTCCGGCTGAAACAGCGCGTCACCGACCCACGCGGCCGGGTCCCTCGCGTCGCGCGGCTCCGGGATGACGTTGTAATCACCGGCGAAAACGGCGATCTCCTCGGCGGCGACAGACTCCGCCATATGGCGGCGCAGCCGGTCCATCCACGCCAGCTTGTAGGGAAATTTCTCTGTTCCCAGGGGGTTGCCGTTGGGCAGATAGATCGAGCCAACCCGCATGGCGCCGCCGTCCACCGATATGACAGCTTCGATATATCGCGACTGCGTATCGGCCTCATCGCCTGGCAGCCCCCGCCGCACGTCTTCCAGCGGATAACGCGAGAGCAGGGCGACCCCATTGAAGGTTTTCTGGCCATGGACAGCGACATTGTAGCCAAGCGCCTCAATGCGCGCCGCCGGAAACGCCTCGTCCATGCATTTGATTTCCTGGAGGCAAAGCACGTCAGGCACCGCTGTTTGCAGAAACTGCTCCAGATGCTCCAGGCGCTGGCGGACAGAATTCACGTTCCAGGTGGTGATGCGCATCGTCTTCTCCCCACGCGGGGAACGGCGGCGGCCTGATTCCCGAGGTCACACCTTAAAGCAGCGGGCATGAAAAGGGACGGGGCGGAAATCCCGGGCTGGGGATAGTGTCTTTGCGCCAGCAATGAAGGTTGAAGCCTATAAAATAATAATAAATAAAATCAATAATTCGCCGCAATTTCATACCTATATCTTCCGCAAATAATTAGGAATAATTTCTTTAAAGGAAGATGAAATGAATAATTTTGTCCGACATATCCCCGGATATGGCGGCGTCATGCGCGCCATGTCCGGGTTTCCTTTTGGCATGACCTCCATCGTTGCCGGCTTTACGCTGGCGGCGGTCATGACGCCTGCATCCACCGGAGCCGTCGCGCCGTTGCCGTTCCCGGTCATGCCCAGCGGTCACCTGGAACCCCTGGCGATCACCCGCGAGGCAACCGCGCCGGGAAGCATTAGCGCCGGTTCACTCAACCTTCCGGCCAATGTCGCCAGGAGTATCGTCCGGGCCAGCGCCGGCACGGGCGTGGACCTGAAACTGCTGATCGCCGTCGCCAACCGCGAGTCGGCGTTCAGGCCAGAAGCGAAAGCGTCCACGTCGAGCGCCACGGGCCTGTACCAGTTTATCGACAGCACGTGGCTGACGGCCGTGCGCGAGTTTGGCGCCCGGCACGGCCTGACGCGTGAGGCCGCCATCATTGGCCCGACGGGCGAGGTGGAGGACAGCGCACGGCGCGCCTGTATCCTCAACCTGCGCAAGAACCCCGATATCGCCGCCGCCATGGCCGCCGAGATGCTGCGGCGTGACGCCGGTTATCTGAAAGCCAACCTGGAGCGGAATGCGACCGACACGGATCTGTATGCGGCGCATTTCCTCGGCGCGCGGAAGGCGGCGAAGCTCGCCGCCCTGGCCCAGGCGAAACCCGGCGCGCCAGCGGCCCGGCTTTTCCCTCGCGCGGCGCGGGCCAACCGCTCGATTTTTTATCAGAAGAAGGGGCGGAAGCTGAAAAGCCGCACGGTCCAGGGCGTTTATAACCGGCTGGCGCTGCCCTACGCGCCGGAGGTCGATCAGGTCGCCCGCAAGGCGCGCGATATCTTCGGCGACCTGAAACCGGCCCCATCTTCAGGCTGAAAATCCGGCCCGGTGAGCGGACGCGGCTTGCCGGGCCACCCCCTGCCGCTCATTGATCCGCCCCTCGCCGGATTGCTTCACAATGACAAGACGCTCTGCAAGCCGGAAGACCGTCGTTACCGCTTGCCGGTCCTGGCCAATCATCATCCGCCGCCTGGCGTCAGCCCTGCAGCCGCCGCCCGCTTTTCCCGCAGGCGGAAGCGCGGGGAACCGGCCCTGGCCGGCAAGGCAGCAGGGGAAACGGCGGTGAATGGGGTATAAAAAACAGAAGACGGCCGGCAGTCACGCGATAGCCGGGGGAAGCCATGCGATTTTCAGAACAAACCTGAACAATCGGGAGGAGACTTGCAAAAAACCAGCGCGCGGCCACGATGGCCGTTCGGAAAACCAGCGCCATCTCGTGATATGCGGTAGCCGGTGAAGCCGCGATATCATGGCGTTGGTGGTGAGCGCGCAGGGATTCGAACCCTGGACCTACTGATTAAAAGTCAGTTGCTCTACCGGCTGAGCTACGCGCTCTTACGCTGGCCGTGATATGCGCAGACGGCGTTGCGGTCAACCGCCGTGCGCGACAGTCCCCAGGCAATGCGCGGTGACAGGACCTGGCGACGGCGCGAGGCAAGGCTCAGGGGCATCAGCCCTGACGCGGCGCCACGCCTGCGGCCAGCCCGTGCGCCCCGACCGCGGGATGGGGCATGGCGACGGCGCGGCGGGGCGGCGTGGTCTGGCGCATGTCGCCAAACAGCGCGTCATCAAACGACTTCGACGGGGCGAAGTGCGGGTCGAACGCCTGAACGGCGGGGCGCCGTTCGGGGCGGGTGGAGGCGCGGAAATTGTTGTTCATGACTTCTGGTATCGCGACGCCCGCAAACGAAACATGAATGACCATGTCACCAGTGCGTGAGAATCCGGCAGATCCGGATCCGTGTCCATTCGTGGTTAGCAGGAGCTTTCGGCATGTCCAGGGCCCGCCCGGAAGCCCGTCATGGCGCGGGTCCGCCCGGCGGCAAATGAAAAGCCCCGCCTTGAAGGCGGGGCTGACCCGGGATCACCAGCGACGGTGGTGGCGGTGGTAATGCCGCGCGTGCGGCGGCCGGTGGTAGTGACGGTGATGATAGCGCGGCGGCCGGTGGTAATGGCGGTAATGGGGTGGCGGCCGGTGATAGTGGCGGCGGTGATGGTGGTGGTGATACTGCGCCTGGGCGACCGGGAGGCCAACGCTTGACGCCGCAGCAGGACCAACAGGGACTGGCGCCGCCTGGGCAGCGCCGACGCCCAGGGCCAGCGCCGCTCCAAAGATTGCTCCGAATATCGCTTTCATATCTTGCTCCAGCTACAGCCCGACGCGATGGGACGCGTCAGCGCCCATGCGCCATCAGACCTATGAATCTGGTTGCATTCGACTCAAATGCAGTCGACACGTTGGCGAAAGGCGGCGCCCATTCCGTGGCGCCTTCCAAAATTGTGAAGACGGGGTGATCCCGCGCCCGTCAGGCGGCCGGCTTCAGCCTGTCCAGCTTCGCCAGCAGCAGCGGATCATTCAGCACCGCGATGCGCTCGCGCTGGGAAAGCCAGCTGCGGGCGTCAGCCACGGTTTCAGCATCCGCCAGCTTGGCTTCGGCCAACACGTGCTCAGGGTCGACCTGGCCGCGCTTGCGGGCCGGGCGGGGCGGCAGCATGGCGATGTGAGCCTGGCGGATTTCGGGCGCCCGCCGCATGACGTCGAAGGCGTCGTCTTCATCGAAACCACGCGCCGCGAAGCTTTCCTGCAATGTGTTGGCGCGGGTCACCACGGGCGGCGGCGCCACTTCTTCTGGCGTCAGCAGCAGGCCGATCCGTTTCAGGAACAGGCCAATGGACTTCTTGCCGCTCATCCACGAGATCGGGATTGCCAGCAGCAGGCCAACAATGGTCGGCGACATCCACAGGGCCAGCGAGGTGGCGATGAGAAACGCGGTGAGGCCAGCCACCACGCCGAGCGCCATGTGCTGCCAGTGCCGCCGGACAATGTCCCGGAAGGCGATGGAGCCGTCATCGCGTCGCTGCGGGTTCCAGCCCGTGTCGCGGCCAAGCAGGATCTGCGCCACCGCGCCGGACTGGATCACCATCATGATGGGGGCGAGCAGGGCGGACATGATCGTCTCGAACACGGTCGAGATGATGACGCGGATGGCGCCGCCGCCATCGCGCCGGTCCTGACCGTTGATCAGCGTCAGGATCAGGCCGAACAGCTTCGGCGCCAGCAGGATGGCCATGGTCAGCACGAACAGCGCCAGGGCGCGCTCCGGGTCGAACCGCGGCCAGGCGGGGAACAGCGAGAATTCCTGGCTGAAGTACTCGGGCCGCACATAACGGCTCTGCAGCACCAGGATGATGCCGATGACCAGCTGCATCAGCCACAATGGCGAGGCCAGATAGGAGAAGATGCCGGTGGCGAAATGCTGCCGTGTCGCCCATTTCAGGCCGGCGGAGCCGATAACGCGCGCGTGCTGCAGATTGCCCTGGCACCAGCGGCGGTCGCGCGTCGCCAGGTCGATCAGCGACGGCGGGCTTTCCTCGTAGCTGCCGCCCAGGTGCGGCAGCATGTAAACCGTCCAGCCGGCGCGGCGGATCAGCGCCGCCTCGACGAAATCGTGGCTCAGGATATGGCCGCCGAAGGGCGGCTTGCCGGAGAGGTCGGGCATGCCGCAATGGGCGGCGAACGCCCGGGTGCGGATGATGGCGTTGTGGCCCCAGTAGTTGCCGTCCCTGCCCATCCAGACGGACAGGCCCGTGGCGATCACCGGGCCGTAGACCCGCGCGGCGAACTGCTGCAACCGGGCGAACAGCGTGTTGCGGTTGATGATCAGCGGCAACGTCTGGATAATGCCTGCGTCCGGGTCAGCCTCCATCGCGGCGGCGAGACGGACGATGCAGTCTCCGGTCATCAGGCTGTCGGCGTCCAGCACCAGCATGTGGTCGTAGGCGCCGCCCCAGCGGGTGACGAAATCGGCGATGTTGCCGGCCTTGCGGTGGGTGTTTTTTTGCCGGCGCCGGTAATACAGGCGCGCGCCTGGCCCCATCTGCTCGCGCAGGGCGAGAAACGCCCGCTCCTCCGCCACCCAGACATCCGGGTTGGTCGTGTCCGACAGGATGAAATAATCAAAAGCCTCGCCGCAGCCGGTCGCCTCAATGCTTTCGCGCATCGCGAACAGGGCTGCGAAGGTGCGGGAGGTTTCCTCGTTGTAAACCGGCATCACCACCGCGGTGCGGGTGGTCAGGCCGCTCACCGGCGCGGGCGTCTTGCGCGACCGGAACAGCAGGGCGACGAAGCCGACGATGGCGCTGGTGAACGCGATGGCGATCCAGGAAAAATTGATGGTGAACAGCGCCAGCAGCGCCCACTGCAGCCAGGTGGTGCGGCTGACCGACACCACCTCATACATCTCGCGCGCGCCATAGAGCGTCAGGGCCAGCGCGCCGACGAACACCACGAAGCGGGCAACCCAGCCCCCGGCCCCGGGCCCTACCTTGCCAAGGGGGCGGCGGCCGTCGCGACGCCGCCAGCGACGCAGGGATTGCGTCGGCATCTCCAGCCTGTTTTCCGGCGGCAGCGCCCCGGGCGCGCCCTGATCCCGGACGACGTCGTCTGCCGGCGCCAGCGATGCCGCGTTTTCTTCAACAATTGCTACGCGGTCCATCTGTACAGCCATGTCTCGCTCAGGGGCTTGCCAGCGGCCTCCAGCACGAGGCGCAGTTCGGTGAGCGGCTCGTCGCCCGGATCAAGCTCAAACGCCACCCGCATCACCTTGCGTTCGGGGTAGGGCCAGAGCTTCAGGTTGGTGATGGCGGCGCCCTTGCCGGCGCCAAGCGCCGGTTTCAGCTCCGCCAGCCGGCCGGGATCAGCCAGGGCGTCGCCGACAAATTCCACCAGGAACCTGCGCCGGCGGCCGCCCCGTCCCTTGCCGGTGCGCGTCAGGTTGACACGCGCCAGTGGCGGCGGCTCGGGGATGCTCCAGCACCAGTATTGCCGATAGGCATAAGTTGCCTCGGCCCCGGCGGCCAACGCCGCCTTCGGCCGCCAGTAGGCGATGATATTGTCGTTGACGTCCGACTCGGTCGGAATCTCGATCAGTTGCACGGAGCCTTCGCCCCAGTCCGACAGGGGTTCAACCCAGACGCTGGGACGCCGGTCGAAACGCTGGCTGTCGTCCTGGAAAGCGGCGAAGCTGCGCTCGCGTTGCAGCAACCCAAACCCCTTCGGGCTGGAATCCACGAAAGCCGACAGCTGCAACTGTTGCGGATTGACGACCGGACGCCATAACCATTCGCCGCGCCCGTTGCTGATCTGCAGGCCATTGACCTCGAAAACGGCGGCGCGCACGTCGTCCACATTGCGCTGGCTGGCCGGACCGAACAGGAACGTCCCGGCATGGCCGCCCCAGCCCACGTGATCAATGGCGACGCGGGTGAACATGGTGACCTCGACGTCGACAATGGTCATGTCGCCAGGGCGGACCGTGTATCTGACGGCGGCGGTCACGCTCTCGGACTCGATCAGCGCGTGTATCACCAGGGTCTCGGCGGCCAACGCCGGCTGCTCGATCCAGAAGGCGCGGAAAACCGGAATTTCCTCACCCTTGACCTCGCCTGGCCGCAGGGTCAGCGTGCGCGCCACCGTCCCGAGATTCTGCCCCCGGGCCATAGCGCGATAGAAGGTGGCTCCCTGGAAAATCGCCATCTGGACCGGGCGCTCGCCATTGCCGGCGAAAATCCGGAAGCCCGAAAAACCGATGTCCTTGCCTTCGGGCGGGGCGGGCAGCGCGCCGAAATCGTAGTTCGCCGACTTGTAGGGCGCGCGTTGCACCTGGCCGTCGACGACCATGTAAAGCACCACATGGTCCTTGAACAATGCGCCGCGCGGCAACGGCTCGACGACGAAACCACGTTGCTGGCCCGACCAGAGCAGGCCCTCGGGCCTGGCGCGGATGCCGACATACTGGTCGTAAGTCAGATTGGCGAGCTGGTCGGGGAGGTCGACCGGCGGGGCGATGAACGGGCGCATGGCGAGTTGCCGGGCCAGGTCCACCACATGGCCAGGCTCGAAATTGCCGCCGTTGCCGGCCGCCGCCTGCGAGCCACTGGCGTCCGTCGTCTGCGCGTCGCCCCTTCCGGTCGACGCCGCGAGCGCGGCGACCGCGCCGGACCACATCAGCTGCCTGCGGTTGATCATGCTCATCTGAACCAGCGTTAAGGCGCCGCGCCATCCCGTTGAAGCGCGAACAATGAAAATTATGACTTATCGCCAGCTTCTTGCAATGGCTCCGGCCATTACGGGCGGAGCTGGCCGGCCCGGGCGGACCATGCGGTGAAAAGCGGCGGTTTCAAGACAGGAAACCAAATGGAATCCCCTGTCCCGTCCGGCGGCAGCTGTCTCACAGGCCCTTGCCGGTTTAAAGACCCCCTGAAGTGATAGCAGGAGCGCGGACCGTTTTGTCCCCACTCCCGGTCGCCTCAGGGCCGCGTCATTTCTCATTCCTCGCGCGCGGCTTGCCGGCGCCAGAGGCCAGCCGGCGGGCAGGCGGCGCGGGGCAAGGAAGCCGGATGATTTGTGCGTGGGGAATCATGGTTTAATAGACAGGCGGCGTCAGACGCCCGGAAGACGATGGCCAGCCGGAAGCGGGCGCGCCCGTGTTTTTCCGTGATCGCCATAAATTCCGTCAGCCCCCGCGCTTTCCGGCGGACGGTTCCTTCGCCGCAACCCGCACCCAGGAGCATCGTCCGTTCATGACCGCGTCTCACGCCGTCGCCCCGTTCCGCGCCATCGTTCTCGCCGCCGGCGAGGGCACGCGCATGCAATCGGCCATGCCAAAGGTGCTGCATCGCATCGCCGGCCGCTCGATGGTCGCCCATGTGCTGCACGCCCTGGAGGCCGCCGGCGCCCGCGACGTGGTCGTGGTGGTCGGGCCGGACCGGGCCGATGTGGCGGATGAGGCGCGCCGGGTCGCGCCTGGCGCCGTGTTGCGCGAACAGCGCGAGCGGCTCGGCACGGCGCACGCGGTGCTGGCGGCGCGCGACGACATCGCGGCGGACAACGTCGATATCGTTGTGGCGTTTGGCGACACGCCGCTGATCCAGCCGGAAACCCTGGCGCGCCTGCATGGCCTGCTTGGCGGCAATGTCGCCGTGGCGGTGCTGGGCTTCGAGGCCGCCAATCCCTTCGGTTATGGCCGTCTCGTCCGCCATGGCGAGGATCTGGCGGCGATCCGCGAGGAAAAGGACGCCGATGAGGCCGAACGCGCCATCACCCTGTGCAACGCCGGGTTGATGGCCCTGTCCGGGGCCCATGCCCTCAGCATTCTGGAGCGCATCGAGCCCAACAACGCCAAGGGTGAGTTCTATCTCACCGACGCCGTCGACATTGCCCGGGGGCTCGGCCTGCGCGCCGCGGTGACCGTCGCCCCGGAATCGGAGGTAATGGGCGTCAACGACCGCGCCCAGCTCGCCGTGGCGGAGGCGGAAATCCAGCGGCGGCTGCGTCGGGCGGCCATGCTCGGCGGCGCCACGTTGCAGGACCCCGACAGCGTCTATTTCAGCGCCGACACCCGGCTTGGCCGCGACGTCACCGTGGAGCCGCATGTGGTGTTCGGCCCCGGCGTCACCGTGGAGGCCGGCGCGACCATCCATGCTTTCTCGCACCTGGAAGGCGCCATTGTCCGCGAGGGGGCCGACATTGGCCCGTATGCCCGCCTGCGTCCCGGCGCCGATGTGGGCGCGAAAGCCCGCGTCGGCAATTTCGTCGAGCTCAAGAACACGGTGATGGGCGCCGGCGCCAAGGCCAACCATCTGGCTTATCTGGGCGACGGCGTGGTCGGCGAGGGCGCCAACATCGGCGCCGGCACGATCTTCTGCAACTATGACGGTTTCGGCAAAGCAAAAACCGTGGTCGGCAAGGGCGCTTTTGTTGGCTCGAACTCATCCCTGGTCGCCCCGGTGACCCTGGGAGACGGCGCCTATATCGGCACGGGCTCAGTCATCACCGCCGATGTGGCGCCGGACGCCCTCGCCCTGGCGCGGGGACGTCAGGTGGAGAAACCCGGCTGGGCGGCGGAGTTCCGCGCCAGGAACGCCAGCCGCAAGAAGTGAGCCCGCCGCCGGCCGCCGGGAATCGGGGCCGGCGTCATAATCCGTCAGGTTTTTTGATTTGTCTGACGCCGCCATTTCCTTCAGGCATCGCAACTTCAGCGCGCGGCTCCGGCGTTTCTGACCGGAGCGAAAGTCCCTGGCGCATCGCCATTCCAGCTTTCAGGTGAACAGAGACATGTGTGGCATCATCGGCATTCTCGGCAAGCATGACGTCGCCGCCGATCTGGTCGACTCGCTGAAGCGGCTCGAATACCGCGGCTATGATTCCGCCGGCGTCGCCACGCTCGACAATGGCGTGCTGGAGCGGCGGCGCGCCGCCGGCAAGCTGCGCAACCTGGAAAACGTCCTGCGCGAACAGCCACTGCCAGGCGCCAGCGGCATCGGTCATACCCGTTGGGCGACCCACGGCAAACCGACGGAGGATAACGCCCATCCGCACGCCACCGGGCGGGTGGCGCTGGTTCACAACGGCATTATCGAGAATTTTCGCGAGCTGCGAGCCGAACTGGCTGACGAGGGCGTGCATTTCGAATCGGAAACCGACACCGAGGTGGTGGTCCGCCTGGTCAGCCGCGAGCTGGAGCGCGGCCATGCCCCGGTGCGCGCCGTGGCCAATGTGCTGCCGCGTCTGCGCGGCGCCTTCGCGCTGGGCTTCCTGTTTGCTGGCGAGGACGATCTGCTGATTGGCGCCCGCCATGGCGCGCCGCTGGCTCTCGGCTTTGGCGACGGCGAGATGTTCCTCGGCTCCGACGCCCTGGCGCTGGCGCCGTTTACCGATGACCTGCTTTACCTGGACGAGGGCGACTACGCTGTCATCACCCGCGCCGGAGCGGAGATTTACGACGCCGCCGGCTTCCAGGTCGCGCGCCAGCGCCAGC
>Ga0180216_1000529_pt1 | contig 39880 bp, 37 predicted proteins | sample eDN3rd37CBELigMG_FD_128879 | JGI IMG/M metagenome (GOLD analysis project Ga0180216, IMG submission 128879) | Enriched Miracle-Growth compost microbial communities from Emeryville, California, USA - eDNA 3rd pass 37_C BE-Lig MG (version 2)... ...
GATCATGGCCCTCTTCGACGAGCTGCACCAGGAGGGGCAGACGATCATACTCGTCACCCACGAGCCCGACATCGCCGACTACGCCCAACGCATCATCACACTGCGCGACGGACTCATCGAGAGTGATCTGAGGAAGTGGAAGGAATCATGAACGCAAGAGCCGGGAGGGACCTGATGGAGCACTTCACTCGAACCGCGCGTAGTGCGGGGTTCATCTTCGCCGGCGCGCTGGCCCTGGCCGGTTGCACGAAGACCGAGGCGGGCCCGGCCAACACCTCGGCCGAAGTCGCGGTCGTGGAGCGGCGTGACCTCGAGATCCGCGCCGAGGCCGCGGGGCTGATCCAACCGATCCGTATCGTGGAGGTGAAGTCGAAGGCTTCGGGCGAAGTCCTGCGTCTCCTGGTGGAGACGGGTGACTACGTGGAACGGGGCGCGCTGCTGGCGGAGATCGACCCGCGCGACGTACGCAACGGCCTGGCCCAGGCGGAGGCCGACCTGGAGGTCGCGGAAGCGCGGCAACGGACCGCGGCGGCGCAGCTGGAGCGCGCCAAGGAGTTGCGCGCCGCGAATGTGATCACCGAGCAGGAGTACGAGGCGGCGCAGCTCGACCTGGCGAACGCGAACACGCAGCTCGTCAAGGCCCGCACGAGCCTCGAGCTCGCGCAGGAGCGGATGAACGACGTCCGCATCACCGCGCCGATCGCGGGTACCATCATCTCGAAGTCGGTCGAGGTCGGCACGATCATCGCTTCGGCGAGCCAGACCGTTTCGGGGGGCACCACGCTGCTGCAGATGGCCGACCTCTCGGAGATGCACGTCCGGACCCTGGTCGACGAGACGGACGTGGGGAAGATCACCCCGGGGATGACGGCCCGGGTCACGGTCGCGGCCTACCCGAACCGCACCTTCTCTGGGAGGGTCCTCAAGATCGAGCCGCAGGCGGTCGTGGAGCAGAACGTGACGATGTTCCCGGTCCTGATCCAGCTCGACAACCGCGATGGTCTGCTCCGCCCGGGGATGAACGCGGAGGTAGCGATCGAGATCGCGCGCCGGGAGAACGCGCTCACCATCCCGAACGCGGCGGTGGTGGGGATGCGTGATGCGGCCGCGGCGGGCCAGGTCCTCGGTCTGACCGAGGAGCAGGTACGCGCCGCGCTCTCCGGCGGCCGGAACCGTACCCCCCAGCCGGCGGAGTCCGACAGCGCCGCGCAGAAGAGCCAGCCCGATTCTACGCGTGCCGACCGCGCTTCGGCCGACAGCGCCATGAGCCCGGAGTGCGCCGCACTGGTTCAGAAGCTGCGTGCCGACCGGTCGTCGCTGACCGAAGAGGAGCGCGCCAAGGTCCGGGAGTGCATGCCCCGCCGGCAGCGTGGCGAGAGGCAGGGCGGCAGGCAAGGCGGGCGCCAGGGCGGCGGTCGTGGCGGCGATACCCGCATGGGCGTGGTCTTCGTCCAGACGCCGGAAGGCCCGACCCCGCGCCGCGTCGTCCTCGGCGTCAACGACTGGGATTATTCGGAGGTGGTGCGCGGGCTCGAAGAGGGCGACAAGGTGATCCTCATCTCGGTCGCCCGGATCCAGCAGCAGCAGCAACAGATGCTCGAGCGGTTCCGCGAACGCCAGGGTGGCCCCTTCCCCGGTGCGACCGGAGGCAGGCGCTGATATGCTCTTCCTAGAGATCATCCGGGTCGCCTTCAGCGCGGTCCGCGCCAACAAGCTGCGCTCGTTCCTGACCGCGCTGGGGATCATCATCGGGATCGCTGCGGTGATCACCATGATCGCGCTGGGCGAGGGCGCCCAGCGCAGCGTGAAGGAGCGGCTGGAGCGTATGGGCACGAACGTGCTGACGGTCCGCCCCGGCCAGAACCGGATGGGTGGGATCGACCGCGGCTCCAACCGTTTGACGACGAAGGACGCCTCGGCGATCGTCGCCGCCGAGCCGCGCCACATCATCGCGGTGGCGCCGGAGATGGAGCGCCGACAGCAGGTCGTCTGGGTCAACAAGAACGCCAACCTCTCGGTGCTCGGGACCTGGCCGAACTACTTCAAGGTGCACAACCACACGATCGAGTACGGACGTGCCTTTACCGAAGGCGATGAGCGCGCCCGTCGGCGGGTGGTGGTCCTGGGGTCGGCGGTCGGTGAGAAGCTAGGCGCGGCCAACTCGCTCGCGCTGCTCGGCCAGACGGTCCAGATCCGGGGGATCCCCTTCGAGGTGATCGGCGTCCTCAAGGAGAAGGGGGGCGAGGGCTGGCAGAGCCCGGACGAGATGCTCTACATCCCTCTGTCGACGGCGCAGTACCGCGTCTTCGGCACGGAGTACGTGCGCAGCATCGCGATCCAGGCGGTCGACGCCAACTCGTTCGACGCCGCGATAGCCGAGGTCGACGCGATACTCCGCCGCCAGCACAAGATCCGGCCTGGACAGCCGAGCGACTTCACGATCCGCAACCAGGCCAGCCTCCTCTCCACCTTCGAGGAGACGACCAAGACCTTCACCTTCCTGCTGGCGGGCATCGCCGCGATCTCGCTCCTCGTCGGTGGGATCGGGATCATGAATATCATGCTGGTCTCGGTCACCGAGCGTACTCGCGAGATCGGGATCCGCAAGGCTCTGGGCGCGCGTCAAAGGGACGTGCTCCTCCAATTCTTGATCGAGGCACTCGTCCTCTGCATCGTCGGCGGGATCTTCGGGCTGGCGCTGGGGATAGGCGGTGCCTACGCGCTGAAGCACTTCCAGAACTGGAACACCGCGGTCGCACCGACGGCGATATTCCTGGCCATCGGCTTCTCGATCCTGGTGGGTGTCTTCTTCGGGATCTGGCCAGCGCGGCGGGCATCGCGTCTGGAGCCGATCATTGCCTTGAGGTACGAGTGAGGGCTTAGGGGTCGGGGAGCTGTTTGGCATTCGGGGGTTGGGATTCGGGGGGTGGGGGGTGGAGTCGCGGGAGGCCCCGGGTTGTCAGGTGCCCCTTCCGGCTCCCGGTGCATTTCCGGGGCGCCCCGCGGCAAGCTGGGGCGCCCCGGAATCCCGAAGCCCCCCAACCCCCAACCCCCAATCCCCCTCACCCCATCAACCTTCCCACCAACCCAACCGGTATCGTCCCCCAGCGCAATAATTGGTCATGGAATTGGCGGAGTGGCGCGTCGGGGCCGGCGCGGGCGCGCCAGTGGTCGCGCAGGCGCATGATCTCGCGCCGCCCGATCGCGTAGCTCAGCGGCTGCGTCGGCTCGGCGCAGTAACGATCGACCTCGATATGGGCGTTCACCGGCTCGAGCCCCGCCTCGTCGACCAGGAAGCGCACGGCCTGATCGGTGCTCCAACCGCGGGTGTGGAGCCCGACGTCGACTATGATCCGGCAGGCGCGCCAGAGGAGGTCCTTGAGCTGGAGGAGGCGTTCTTCTGGCCCGTTGTAGAACCCCTCTTCCCACATCAGCTCCTCGCAGTAGAGCGCCCACCCCTCCGCGAAGACCGGGGTCTGGAAGACGCGGCCGGTCACGTTCGGCGCGCGGTTGGACCAGGTCAGCTGCAGGTGGTGTCCGGGGTAGGCCTCGTGCAGCGCCGTGACCGCGATCCCCGCCCGGGGATGATCGCGCAAGACGACGTCGGCATCCTCTTCGTCCGGCAGGGTCACGAAGAAGAAACCACGCTGGTCCACCTCGAACGGCGCCGGCGGGAGATAGGCGGCGTAGGGGATGAGCGGTCGTAGGAACTCGGGGGTCGTGGTGACCTCCAGTCTCTCGCCCGGCGGGATGCCGACCAACCCATGCCGCTCGACGAACTCCCGTGCCCGCTCGACCGCGCCTGCATACGCTTCGATCAGCTCGTCGGCCGCCGGGTGGTCGTCTTTGAGCGCTGCGGCGATCTCCCGCCAGCCGCGCCCCCCGTCGAGCTCGCGGGCGAGCGCATCGAGCTCCCGCTCCGTCTCGGCCTTGAGCCGGGCAGCATAGTCCAGCAGCTCGTCTATGGTATCGGTCAAACCGTGCAGGCAGCGATTCTTCGTGAGAAACGCCGCCTCGCCGAGCGCAACCCCCGCGGTCGCGACCGGCGCGACAGCTTCGTCGAGCCAAGCAGCGAAGCCGTTCAACGCCGCTTCGGCGCCGCGCAGCGCATTCTCCCAGCGGGCGAACTCACTGAGGTCGTCCTCCAACGCGCTCCCCAGGTGCAGCGGGAGGAGCCCGCTGCAGAGCGCCGCCCCGCTGCGAGCCATGGCGCTCGCGGTCCGCGCGAAGACCGGCGCTACCTCGATCAGGTTCTCCCGCGCCTGGTCCAGCAGCGCTGGAATCTGGATCAACCGCTCGGTGGCGTTGCGGGCGCGCTCCTCGGCCGGCGCGTATTCCCGTACCGCCATCAGGTACAGCGCGCTGAGGGGTGCCTCCACGTAGAGCAGCGGGTTTCGGCGATACGTGGCCACCTCGTCCAGCTCGTAGAGCTGCCACCGCAGCTGGCCGATCACCAGCTCCAGATCGATCAGCTCGGCGGTGTCCCGCGGGGCGAGGCGTTCGAAGGTCGCCAGATATTCCGCTGATTGGCGACGCACCTCCGCCAGCGCGGCCGGGTCGTATCGTTCCAGCTCGCCGTCGTGGCCATGGATCCCGACCGCCGTTGCCGCGGTCGGGTGGGTCCGCCACCAGTACGCCAGGAATTCATCGATCAATGAGGCGAACTCGGACATCTCTGCTCACCGCCTCCCGCCCCGGTCAGCTCCCCGAGGGCCAGCCAATCCCGCTCCGGTCGACCGGTACGCCAACGCCGCCGAGGGTAGCGGTCCCCGCGTAGGTGTTGCAACATTTCGGTAGCGCAACGAGTCCCGCTCGAGCATGGCCGGCTCTCCCGGGCGAGGACATGACACGAGCTGAGCCAATAGGATCGCAGCATTCGACATGCCCCCTGAACCGCCACCGTCCGAGCCCGACCAGATCGCGCAGCACCCCGCCGTCGCCCGCGCGCTCCGCATCCTACGCGAAACCGATGACATCACGGTAGCCGACCAGCTCGAGCTGGTGCGGATCCCCGCGCCGTCGCTCGCGGAGGAGCAACGCGCGGCGCGCTTCGCCGAGCGCTGCCGCAGCATCGGGCTGACGGCGGTCCGGCGAGACGAGGTAGGCAATGTTCTGGCCACGGCGGCGGGGCACGGCCGCCGAATGAACACCGATGGCGTAGACGACGTCGCCGCCGCGATCCCCCCGGTCGTGGTCGCCGCGCACCTCGACACCGTCTTCCCGCCGGGGACCGACCTGACGCCCCGGCGCTCCGGAAACCGCTACCTCGCCCCCGGGATCGGCGACAACGCGCGGGGGCTCGCCGCGCTCCTCGCGCTGGGGCGGGCGCTGGTCGGCAGCGGTGTCGCGACAGTGCACCCGGTCTGGCTCGTCGCCACGGTCGGGGAGGAGGGGATGGGCGACCTCGCCGGGGTGAAGCACCTCCTCCGGGATGGATCGTACTGGCGCCGCGCGCTCGCCTTCATAGCCGTCGATGGGACCGGGGTGCGCCGGATAGTGAACCGCGCCATCGGCTCCCGGCGGTTGCGGATCGCGCTGACCGGGCCAGGCGGGCACTCCTGGGCCGACTGGGGGACGGTCAACCCGATCCACGTCCTGGGCCAGGTCGTCGCCGAAGTTTCACGTCTGGTTTCGCCGCATCAGTCTGTCAGCACCCTGAACGTGGGACGGATCAGCGGCGGCACGAGCGTCAACACGATCCCGGCGGAGGCGTGGCTGGAGCTCGATCTCCGGAGCGAAGCTGCCGCCGCGTTGGCCGACCTCGAAGTACAGGCGCGGGAGGTGATCGATAGGGTGGCAGGGGAGGCGGACCGGTCGCGCCGCCCGGGGACGGCGGGGCTCGGCGTGCAGATAGAGGTGGTCGGGGATCGGCCGGCGGGCCAGACGACGTCGTCGTCTACACTGGTGAAGGCGGCCTGCGCCGCGACACGGTTCATCGGCGAGACACCAGAATTGGTGGCATCGTCGACCGACGCCAACGTCCCGATCGCGCTCGGGATCCCGGCGATCGCGCTGGGGGCCGGCGGGAGCTCCGGCGGCGCGCACACCGAGGGCGAATGGTACGAGAACGAGAGCGGCGTCGCGGGGTTGGAGCGGCTGCTCCTCACCGTCCTCGCGGTGGCGGGGGTGGCCCGGCCGGGCGCGGCTCAGTGAGCCACGCCACGAGCGGGCCGACCCGCCGCAATCACCGTCAATCCCCGACCACGAAGGAGTCGTCGAGGAGGCTCACGCTCCCGTTGACCCCACGGATCGTCACGCGCGCGCCGATCAACGAGTCGTGCAACTCGGCGCCTTCGATCGTGGTGTTGGGTCCGACGATCGTGTCGCGCAGCTTCGCGCCCCGGATCTGGCACCCCGCCTCGATCGTGACGTTGGGACCGATCTCGACGTCCTGGAGCTCGACGCCATCGGCGACCCGCACCGGGTCGTGGATCTTGACGCTCTCGCCACCGAGCGGCCGCTTGGCCCGCCCCGTCTCCAGGAGGTGACGGTTGGTGTCGAGGAGGGTCTCGATCTGGCCGCAGTCGTACCACCCCGCCACTTCTACGGTGCGGATCTTGGCGCCGTGGTCGATCATGTACTGGAAGGCGTCCGTCAGGTAGTACTCCTCGCCCGGCTGCTTCGTCGCCTCCATGACGTGGTGGATCCCCTCGAAGAGGAGCCGCCAGTCGCGGATGTAATACAACCCGATGTTGGCCAGCTTCGAGATCGGGTCCTTCGGCTTCTCGACGATCCGCCGCATGTACCCGTCCTTATCGGTGACGACGACGCCGAAGCGCTGGTAATCCTCGACCTCCTTCGTCCAGATCACCCCCGCCTCGCCTTCGGGGAGCCGCTTGACCAGCGAGAGATCGGCGTCGAAGAGGGTGTCGACGAAGATGATGAGGAGGTCCTCGTCGATGTATGGCTCGGCGAGCGCCACCGCGCCCGCGGTCCCATTCTGGACCGGCTGCTCGACGAAGTGCGCGCGGAACTGCGGGTACTCGCGCCGCACGTACGATTCTATGCTCTCCTTCAGATACCCGGTTATGAAGACGATCTCCTCGACGCCGAGCGCATCGAGGTCGTTCAATATGTAACTCATCACCGGTGCTCCCCCCACCGGGAGGAGTGGCTTGGGCGTTACGTAGGTGTGCGGCCTGAGCCGCGTCCCCTTCCCTGCCAGGGGGATGACGACTTTCACGACTGATCCTCTCGTTAGATCGGGTGAAATCAGACCGTACCGACGGGATAGCCGAGGATTTGGCTCCGGCGCCGGTACGTCGGTGCGGTTGGCGCAAGTATAGATCCGAGACCGCCACGCCGTCAACCCGTTACCGCAGCCGGTCCACACCCCGCGGAACGCACCGGCGGCTGGGAGAGTATAGGGGTGGCGCCCCCGTGCAGGGCACCTCTCCCCGGTGCGTCCAGCACCCAGCCCCCCGCTCGCGCACGGAGGTGCGCGCGCCTATCTTGAGAACCGTCGGCCGGGACTCCGCGGGCGGCACGCCGGGCCAGGTTCCCGGGGGTGGGCCGGACTCGAACCCAAACGGCAGGTGGCCAGATGCCCATTCTACTGACGCTCCTACTTCTGCTCGTCCCCTCCGCGCTCGCTGCGCAGGAGGTGGTCGCGCCCAACACCATCACCGTGAGTGGCACGGCTTCGGTCGAACGGCAGCCGGACCAGGCGGTGATAACGCTCGCGGTCGAGAGCTTCGCCAAGGTCGCGCAGACCGCGACGGCGGACAACTCGGCGAAGATGGAGCGGGTCATCCGCGAGCTGCGCCGGCTCGGCCTCCGCGAGAACCAGATCCGGACCCTCGGGTTCAGCGTCACCCCCGAGTACGACTACTCCCAGGGCACGCCACGCCGCCCGGGTGAGGACCGCGTCATCGGCTACCGGGCTCGCAACACGATCCTGGTCACGACCAACGACATCGACCAGGTCGGCAAGATCATCGACGCGGCGATCAACGCGGGGGTCAACCGCGTGGAGGGGCTCTCCTTCCAGCTCCGCGACCCCGAGGCCGCCCGCCACGAGGCGCTCCGCCTCGCGATCGGCAAGGCCCGCGCCGAGGCCGAGACCATCGCCGCCGCGCTCGGACGCCGCCTCGGCCCCGCCCTCGCCGTGACCACGACAGGCACCTTCGCGCCACCGAAGATGATGGCGGCTCGCGCCTACGGCGATATGGCCCTGGCCGAGATACCGGTCGAGCCGGGGGTCATCTCGCTGAGCGCCGACGTGCAGATCGTATTCTCTATCGAACCGGTGCAATGAGCTTCCTCCTGAAGACCTTCTGCCGCGGCCTCTTCACCAACGGCGCCGGGACCGGTGATCACGCCTTGGACCCGAGGCTCGCATCCCGGGTCTACGCCATCCCCTTCGACCGGGTCTGGAACCAGGCGGTCGAGCTCACCAACACCGGGCTCCCGCGCTGGAAGCTGATCTACGCCGACGACCACGAGGGGATTATCCGGGCGGAGGTGGTCGCCACCCGGCTCCGCCCCGCCCTCCGCGTGACGATCAGGATCGGGCTAGACCTCGACGCCCAGACCTGCGTCGCCGCGGAGGCGCTGGCGCCGGAACGGCGCGTCGACTTCGGCGCATCCGCCCGCGCCCTCGCCCGGTTCCTGGGAGCTCTCGACCAGGCGCTCGCACGCGTCGCCGCGACCCCGAGTCTCGCCGCCGCGGCGTCCTGACCGCGGCGCGGCCCCGATCAGGCCACGCCCCGGACACGCGCCGCCCCCGCCGCGATCCGAGCCCGCGCCCGCGCACCGCGCTATGGCCCGGTCACGCGCCACCACACCAAAATTCCGCACTGGTACGATGCATGCGCCACCACCGGGTACAGGTGAACGATGCCACGGCGTTACAGGCGGGAGGGGATGGCGGGCGGGGTCCTCCTCGAGGGCGCACTCGTCCTCACACTCGATGACGATGACACCTCCGGCTGGCTCGCGGTCGCGATCCAGCAGGGCCGCGTCGCGGCGGTCGGCGAACCGGACCGGGTGCGACGCCGGTTCCCCGGCTTCGAGCGCGTCGACTGCGCCGGGAAGCTCCTCATCCCTGGGCTCGTCAACGCGCACCTCCACCCCGAACTGCACCTCCTGAAGGGCGCCCTCGAAGAGCTCGACCTCCACGACTGGGAGGACGCCGAGCACTTCGACCGCGCGCTCTACACCCTCTCCTCCCCCGAAGGGAAGCGCTTCCAACACGCCGCGATCCGCGCCGCCCTCGCCGACTGCCTCCTGACCGGCACCACACGCGTCGCGACCTACGGCGTCACCGTAGGCTCCGACGAGACCGCCGCCGCGGCTCTGCTCGAGCTCGGCCTCCGCGGCCACGTCACCGTCCGGGACATCCACTTCGAGCCCCTGACGCCGTCGCCGCCCGACGTCGTCTCGCGGATCTACCGCCTCCACGCCGAGGAGGCGCTGACCACCGCGGAGCTCGAAGCCGCCGCGCGCGCCCACGACCGCGGCGAGTGGCTGGTCATGCACGCCGCCGAGACGGAGCACCGGATCGGCCTCGTTCGAGAGCGCTTCGGCACCACCACGATCCGGCTCCTCGACCGCTACGGCCTCCTCTCGCCCCGCGTCCTCCTCTCCCACGCTATCTACGTAGACGACGAAGAACGCGCCCTCATGGCGCGCTTCGACACCCCCGTCGTCAGCTCACCCGTCGCGGAGACCAAGCTCTCCGACGGGATCGCGCCGATCGTCGAATACCTGCGCGACGGGATCACCGTGGCACTCGGCACCGATTGCGCCGTCTGCAACAACAGCAACGATCTCTTCCTGGAGATGCGCCAGCTCGGGCTGGTCCAGAAGCTCCGCTACGGTGCTGACGCCATGCCCGCGGAGCAGATCTTGCGCATGGCCACGCTCGGCGGGACACGGGCCCTGACCGGGACACGCACCGGCGGCGCGCTCGAGGTGGGCGGCGCGGCAGACCTCATCCTCATCGACACCGACAACCCGCGCCTCCAACCACTCGTGCACCGCGACGGCTTCTCCAACCTGGCGGCCAACCTGGTCTACGCGGCGACCGGGCAGGATGTGACCGACGTGATGATCGGGGGGCGTTGGGTGGTGCGGCAACGTCGCCTGCTGACGGCCGACCAGGAGTTCCTCTGGGCCGACCTGGTCCGCGCCGCCAACGAACTCTACGACCGGATCCTCTGAGGACGCCGGCGGGGCGCCGGGACCGGCTCGGACCCTTGCCCCCGGAGTGGGAGGAGACGACGACGAACCATGCCGAAAGAGAAAACGATGCACCCTGCCACTCTGCCCGAAGAACTCCCGATCATGCCGCTCCGCAGCACCATCGTCTTCCCGACGGGGGTGATCAGCGTGCAGATCGGCATCCAGCAAACTCTCGAGATGCTCGGCAAGCACCCCGCCGAAGAGCCGCTCCTCGTCGCACTCGTGATCGCTCCCGGCGGCCCCGACGAGCCGATCCCACCCGAAGAGCTCGAGAAGATCGCCGTCCTCGCCCGCGTCTCCGACCGGCTCAACCTCCCCGGCGGCTCCATCCAGGCCACCGTCCAGGGGCTCAGCCGGATCCGCATCGTCGGCACCCGCCCTACCGACAGCTACCTGACCGCAACCGTAGAGAGCGTCCGCGAGACCGGGCTCGACGCCAAGAGCAACCCCGACCTGATCGCCCGCATCCTCGTCGCACTCGAGACCCTCGCCGTCGAGGTCGAGCGGATCTCCAAGGAGGTGCCCCGGCTCCTCAGGATGAACATCGGCAACGCCAGCCGCTTCGCCGACCTCGTCGCCACCCTCGCCAACTTCAGCGTCGCCAGCAAGGACGAGGTGCTGCAACGCCTCAGCGTCCCCGCCCGGCTGCGCTACGTCCTCGGCGAGCTCGAGAAACAGAGCAAGCGCGCCCGCCAGCTCGAGAAGCGGCCCGCCGCCCCGGCCGCCGCCGAGAAACCGGCCAGCCCAGCCCGCCGCGCCAGCGAGCTGCGCCACCAGATCAAGGTCCTCCAGACCGAGCTCGGCGAGATCGACCCGATCGAACGCGAGGCCGTCGACCTCCTCCGCCAGGTCGAGGCGAGCCGCCTCCCCCCCCGGGTAGCGACCGCGGCCCGCCTCGAGATCGAACGGCTCCGCATGTCCAACCCCTCCTCCACCGAGGCGAGCGACATCCGCAGCTACATCGACTGGCTCCTGCACATGCCCTGGGAGAAGTTCGCGACCCGCGGCCCCAAGGCGATCGACCTGAACCGAGTCCAACAAGCGCTCGACGAAGAACACCTCGGCCTGCACGAGCCCAAGGAGCGCCTCCTCGACTACCTGGCCGTCGCCAAGCTCCGCGGCGACCTGCGCGGCCCCATCCCCTGCCTCGTCGGACCACCGGGGGTCGGGAAGACGACGCTGGTCGAGGCCCTCGCCCGCGGGCTCGGCCGCCCCCTCGCCCGCCTCGAGCTCGGCGGGAGAGGCGAGGCGCAACTGGTGGGGGTACGGCGGACCCGCGCCGGCGCCGTGCCGGGGAAGATCGCCGAGACGCTGCGTGACGTCGAGGTCGCCGACCCGGTCCTACTCCTCGAGGAGATGGACGAGATCGGGCTCGGCAAGGTCGAGGGTGACCCGATCGAGGCGATGGAAGAAGCACTCCAGTGGGACGGCCGGCACGACTTCACCGACCGCTACCTCAACGTCCCCTTCTCCCTCGAGAACGTCCTCTTCGTCGCCACCGCCCAGGACTTCTACCGCATCCCCCGCGACCTGCGCAAACTCATGGTCGAGATCAGGATCGCGGGGTACACCCCGGAGGAGAAGGTCGAGATCGTCCGCGAACGGCTCCTCGCCCGCCTCGTCGCGGAACACGGCCTCGAGGAAGGCGACGTCTACTTCGACGACGACGCCCTCTCCTTCCTCGCCCGCTCCTACGCCCGCGACGCCGGGCTCGGACTCCTGCGCCGCTCCCTCTCCACCCTCCTCCGTACCCGCGCCCGCGCCAAGGCCCGCGGCGACACCGAACGCTGGCACTTCGACCCGGAACGGATCGAACAGATCCTCGGGCTCCCACGCTACATCACCACCCCCGCCGAGAGCTCGCCCGAGGTCGGCGTCGTCACCGGGCTCGCCTGGACCGCGGCCGGCGGCGAACTGATGTTCATCGAAGCGCTCAAGATGCCCGGCACCGGCCGGCTCATCATCACCGGCCTCCTCGGCGACGTCATGCGGGAATCGGTCAGCGCGGCCTACTCCTACGTCCGCAGCCGCGGCGACGAGTTGGGGATCCCCGAAGAGGAGTTCAAGGAGTCCGACATCCACGTCCACTTCCCGGTCGGCGCGATCCCCAAGGACGGCCCCTCCGCCGGGATCGCCGTCACCCTCGCCATCGCCTCGACCCTCTCCAACCGGCCGGTACGCCACGACATCGCGATGACCGGCGAGGTCACCCTGCGGGGGAAGGTGTTGGAGGTCGGCGGGATCAAGGAGAAGGTGCTCGCCGCATCCCGCGCGGGGATACGGCGGATCATCCTTCCGCGCGGTAACGAGCGGGACCTCCTGCGCGAGGTGCCCGAGGATGTGCGCAACGAGATCGAGTTCGATTACGTCGACCGGATGGAAGAGGTGATCGCGCTGGCGCTGCTCGACCGACCCGCCGAACGTGAAGAGCCCGAGGAGCGCGCCGGAAGACGCGGCGAAAGGACGCCCAAGGCGGCGCGGGGACGACGCCGATGACCGCAGCCGCCGGGCTCGACCCGCCATCCTCTCGATTCCCGGCGGCGAAGACGCTATCTTACCACTATGCGTATCTTCACTCTCTTCCTACTGCTCGGGGTAATCACCGCCTGCGATCGGAACGGCGGCCAGAACGCCGATTCGCGCCAATCGGCCGACGCCGCGCCGACCGTCGCCTATACCCGGCGGATGGTCTTCGTCGGCGGGCGCGAGGCCGCGCCGGTCGTCGTCGCCTTCGATCACCTCGCCCTGGCAGCGCCGACCGCCGTGGCGCGCCGCGCCGGGCTCTGGCGCTCCAACGGTGACGGCTGGAACGAGATCCTCGACCTCGGCTGGACCGACGAACCGATCCGCGAGCCCTGGCGGCTCATCCCACACGGGCCATTCCGCTTCCTCGTCGACGACGCCGGCGAGATCGAGGCACTCACCATCCGCGGCGCCGAACGCTTCCGGCTCGCGCCGCTCGGCCGGATCGGGACCGGGAACCCGGATGACCTGCCGTACGTCCGCTTCCTCTACGGCGAGCTCGTCACCGGCGCCGACAGCATCACCGGCCTCCTGGTCGACCTCCAACCCGCGACGGAAGGCGAGGATAACGGCGCAGCCTCGTCCGAGCTCGTCCTGACCGATGGAACCCAGTTCCATCTGGTGGTGAGCACGCCGGTCGATCGGACGGGCGAGCTCTGGCTCCAACGGGCCGAGCGTGCCGAGACGATGACGGGGATCGTCGTCGCCCGCGACGACTCCGCCGGCGCCGATATCTGGCGCTTGGACTCCACGCTCGAAGAGATCAAGGGCGAGCTGAAGGTTGCCGGCGCTCCGCTGGAGCTGCGGTACGACGACGCCGTTTCCGGGCTGATCGCCGTGGCGGACTCCGTCCGGGCGTCCTCCCCCGCGCGCGCTGCCGACAGCGTCGCCGCGAAGGCGGCCGACGCGATCCCCCGCCCCGCCCTCCTCCAGGTCGTGCGCGGCTGGGTAGAGGTCCGGGGCGAAAGGCGCAACGTCTTCGGCGTCATGAGGCGCGCACCGGCGTGATCGACGTAGCGGTCCAGGTCGGACTGACGGTCCTCTTCGGGGCGCTGGCCGGGGGTGTGACCAACTCGGTCGCGATCTGGATGCTCTTCCACCCCTACGAGCCGCCGCGCCTCTTGGGCCGGCGCTTCAAGTCGCTCCAGGGCGCGATCCCGAAGAACAAGGAGCGTCTGGCCCGCGCGATCGGCCGCACGGTCGGGACGCGGCTCCTCCCCCCCGAGGACCTCGCGCACACCCTATCTGATGAGCGCATCCGCGCCGCCTTCGACGAACGGTTACGCCACCTGATCACGACCGTCCTGGAGAAGGAGCGCGGCCCGCTCGCGGCGAGTCTCCCCCCCGAATCGGCCGCCGAGCTGCGTCGTCTGCTAGACGACGCCATCGCCGGTCTCCTCGCCCGCCTCGACACCTACCTGGCCTCCCCCGAGTTCCACGCGGCAGCGCAGCGCTGGGCGGAATCTCTCGCCGAAGAGCTCGCGGACCGGCCGATCGGGGAGCTGCTCACCCCCGAACGCGAGGCGGCGCTGACCGCCGCCGCCGAACGGTGGATCGCCTCGGCCGTCGAGGCGCCGGGGCTCGAACGTGCGATCGAGAGCTACCTCGACCGCACCGCCGAACGGCTGCTCGTCCCCGGCCGTACCTTCGAGGAGATCCTCCCCGAGACCCTGGTGGCCACCGTCGAGAAGGCGATCGCGGGGTACCTCCCGCTCGTCCTGGAACGGCTCGGCAAGCTCCTCGAGGACCCCGAGACCCGCGCGCTGGTGCAGCGCGCGCTCGGCGAGCTCCTCGAACGCTTCATGCGCGACCTCAAGTTCCACCAGCGCCTCGTCGCCTCGCTCCTCATCACCCCGGAGACGATCGACAAGGTGCTGCGCGCGGTCGAGGCGGAGGGGGCGGGGAAGATCTCCGAGATCCTGCACGAGCCCCCCACTCGCGCCGCCATGGCCCGGGGGGTGAACGACGCGATCGTCGACTTCCTCCGCCGCCCGGTCGACTCGGTCCTCGGCCGCCCCGACGACCCGAACGTACGGCAGGCGAAGGCCGCGCTCACGAAGTGGGTCCTCAAGCTCGTCAGGGACCCGCAGACCCGGGCCTTCCTCGGCGAGAAGCTCCAGACGACGCTGCGCGCCGCCGAGCGCCGGACCTGGGGCGACCTCTTCCGCCACCTCCCCCCCGCGAAGCTCGCCGACATGCTCGTCGCCGCGGCCCGGGGCGAACGCGCCGCCGCCTTCTACCGCGACGCGGCGACGCATATCGTCTCGCGGTTCCTCGACCGCCCGATCGGACGGCTCGCCGATCACCTCCCCCCCGACGCGGCCACCAGGATCGAAGAGATGGCCAGCGAGCCGGTCTGGCAGTGGATCCAGCAACAGGTCCCGGCCGTCGTCACCCGGATCGACGTGCAGTCCCAGGTCGAACGGAAGATCTTGCAGTTCCCGATGGAGAAGTTCGAGGAGCTCATCCGCAGCGTCACCGAGCGCGAGCTACGGTTGATCGTGATATTCGGCTACGTCCTGGGGGGGATCATCGGGCTGGTCTCGGGGGTGGTGAACCTCCTGCTCCGCTGAACCGAGCGGAGCAGGAGGGAGCGGCCCCGCATCACTCCGCGACCCGCTCGACCACCCCGCACGCGATCCGCGCGCCGGAGTTGCCGGCCGGATCGGTGAAGTAATCATCCGGCCCGGCGTGGATCATGACCGCGGTCCCGCCCGCGCGCAGGAGGTCGTTCTCGGCGCCGGTGCCGAGCGAGAGGTAGGGGTTGACCACGGCGAGGGAGCCGGACCCGTCGTCGCCTACGACGATGTTGGGCAGGTCACCGCCGTGCGGACCCGCGGGGTTCTCCATCCCATGCCGGTGTGCCGACGGGTTGAAGTGCCCACCGGCCGAAGCGAAGTCGGGGGGCTCGCAGCGCCCGGTCTCGTGGATGTGGAAGCCGTGCCGCCCCGCGGGGAGCCCCGTGACCTGCACCTCGATGCGAACCCCGGCCTCGGTCGCGGCCAACGTGGCCGACCCGACCGACTGCCCTTGGGCGTCCCGCAGCTCCGCACGGGCCCGCGCCGGCTGCGCCACCTCGCCCACCGCGCCGCCGGCTCGTGCTCCGGCCTTGTCGTTCGGCTGCATGGAGCAACCACCAGCCAGCACAGCGACTACCGCCATTCCGCCCAGACCCAGGGCCGTAGACCTCCGCATCATGGCACCTACCTTTCGAATTTCGACCTCTGCCGCTCCCTACGCCTGAGGAGATCGAGTGGCGTGAAGTGGGGGACGCGACGGCGCCGTTCGCTGACCACGCGATCCTCCGGGCCCGGCAGTCCAGGGAACCCCAAACCAATATAGATGCCGACCGCCAGTGCTACCACCATCCCGATGATCTGCCACGTCGCCATTTCGACTCCTCCTCGAGCTCAGCGCTCCCCGTCGGACCGGCGGTCCCTCGACCGCAGCCCCGGGTGGAGCGGATCCCGCCATTCACGTTCCAGCCGTGGCGGTGGCGGCAGTTCGCTCACGAAATCCAACAACTCGTCGTGAATCACACCGTTGCTGGCCAGCACGCCGTAGACGCGGGGATCGGGGCGGTTGTAACGCACCTCCTCGCCGCGCAGGTCGGTCACCAGCCCCCCCGCCTCGGCGACGATCAGGGCGCCGGCACAGATATCCCACTCGCTCTTCGGCCCACGGCTCACGAAGAGCTCCCCGGCACCGGCCGCGACCCGCGCCAGCTTGTAAGCCGTGCTGCCGACCGGCTCGACGCGCCAGCGCCCCGGCGCCCCACCCCCCGCGCCCCAGGGGCCGAACTCGCCGGCCGCTATCTCGCTGCGCGACGCGAAGAGGATCAACTCCTCCGCGGTCGTACGCGACGTGACCGCCAACCGCACCGCCCGCTCCGGGACCCGATCCGTGCCTGCGGCACCGTCCTCGCCCGCCGCGACGGGCACCACGGCCATGTACGCCCCCCCGCCCGCGACCGCCCAGTAGAGCTCACCGAGCGCCGGGTTCAGGATCACCCCCACCACCGGCCGCCCAGCCACCGCGAGCCCGACCGAGATCGCGAACTCGGGGTACCCCGCGATGTAGGAGCGGGTACCGTCGATCGGGTCCACGATCCATACCCGCTCGGCGTCCAGACGGTCCGGCCGGTCCGCCGTCTCCTCCGAGAGCCACCCGTACCCCGGGCGCTCGGCGAGGAGCAGCTCCCGGAGCAGCCGGTCGGCCTCCAGGTCCGCCGCCGTCAGCGGCTGGTCGGGCGCCTTCTCCACCACCTCCTGCGCCGTGCCGAAGCGCCTCATCACGACCGCTCCGGCGCGGCGGGTAGCGGCGAGCGCCAGCGCCAGGTCGTCTTGCAGCCAGCTCACGGGAGCTCGAACCCGGCCACCTTACGTGTAGCGACCCGGAGCGGGACCACGATCGCGACCACGGAGAGCGCGAGCGCGCCGAGCAGCCCCACCGCCAGCCCCGCCCACCGCGTCGCATCCAGCGGGACCCCGTGCAACCGCGCCTGCAGCACGGCGTAGACCGGCCACGCCTCGAGCGTGATCACCGCGGCCAGGTAGCCGATCGCCGTCATCATGAAGAGGAGCGCGCCGAAACCGGTCGAGATCCGCGCGGCGTTGTCGGTGTCGAGCCGCGGGAAGGCGATCCCGAACCCGACGGCGAGTGCAGCTATCGCGAAGGTCGCGACGGTCACCGTCGCCACCGAGAGTATCATCATGAAGCTTCCGACATCCAGGATCAGGTTGGTCCCCACCGTGATCGCCAGGGCAAGGACCAGGAGCGGGGTCACGCCGACCCAGTACTTGGTCCAGACCAGGGTGCGCAGGTCGATCGGCGCGGACCGGAGCAGCCAGAGCATCCGCCCCTCCAGGCTGAAGGCGGGGAAGATGAACCGCGCCGCGATCGCCGCCAGGACGAACCCCGCGAGCCCGAGGTTCAGGAACGAGACGACGTTCACCAGGAAGAAACCTACATCCTCCCCGGCCCCGAGCGGGAGTGCCCGCACGTTGTAGATGTACACCACCACCAGCACCCCGAGCAAGACGAGCTGCGACCATTGGGTGGTGTCACGGAAGAAGATCCGGACGTCCTTCGCCGCGAGGGTGCGCGCGGTGAGCGGAGCGCGGGCGAGGAGTGACTCCGCCAGACGACGTCGTCTGCCACCCGACGCCTCTCGCTCCGCCCCCTCCTGCGCCCGGCTGAACGCATTCCGGTAGAGCCGCTCGTGCAGCCAGAGCCCGCCGACGACCGCGGCCGCGGCGGTGCTGAGGAGGAGGAGGAGCGGGAAGAGGTCGGAGCCGCCGGCGCTGAGCGGCGCCATGATCGCGTCCGCCGTCCACTCGCTCGGGAGCCAGGCGGAACGGGGGGTGCGCAGCGTCCCCATGAACTGCGCCAGGTTGCGGAACCCCTCCGGCCGGACGAGCTGCTCGGGGCGCAGGATCCGGAAGAGGACGACGAGCGCCGCCGCGCCGAGCACCGCGATCAACGCGAGGATGTCCCGCGCCCGCCGCGCGGGGAAGATGTTGACCAGGACCAACGTGATCGCCACCCCCACCACCGCGGGGATGGTGAGGAACCCGACGAGCGCCAGCGCCGAGACCAGGAGGTAGCCCCACCCGCCGTCGTATACCTGGCCGTAGGCGAATAGTACGGGGACGAGGATGAGGACGACCATCCACGAGGAGTGGAGCACGGTCTCCGTCAGCCGCGCCAGGTACACCCGCGCGCCGGTGACCGGCGCGGCGAGGAGCAGCTCGAGGTCGCGCGCCAGGAAGAAGGTAGAGAGCGCGGCGATCACGTTCGAGAGGAGGAGGACCGAGAGGAGCGCTAGCAGGATCAGCCCGAGGAGCTTCACCGCCAGGAGCTCGCCGATCCCCTCCGCGCCGCGGAAGTAGACCAGGAGCCGGCGTAGACCGGCGAAGAGGAGCCCCCAGAACCCCAGCGCCACCCCGCCCAGGACGAGAACCCGCAGCGGCGAGGCCGCGGCCATCAGCCGGCGCCGGGCGCCGCGCAGCGCCGGGGCGAGCAGGAACGCGACACCGGAGCCGCGCAGCGGGGGGAGCCGGTCCGCCGCCGGGCGCCCGCGCTGACCACCGAGAGTGTGCGCCGAGCCGGCCACGATCGCCCCCTCGCTCATGCCACCTCCCCCGCCCCCAGCGCCGCCGCCAGGTCGACCGCCGCCTCCCCACCCGTCAGCTTGAGGAAGATATCCTCGAGCCCCGCCACCCCCGCCTCCGCCTCGCGGCGCAGCTCCTCCATCGTCCCCTGCGCCACGATCCGGCCGTGCGCCAGGATCGCGATCCGGTCGCAGAGGAGCTCGGCCACCTCCAGCGTATGGGTCGAGAGGAAGACCGTCCCGCCCCGCGCGACGAACGAGCGGAGCAGATCCTTGATCAACCGCGCCCCGCGCGGGTCGAGCCCGACCATGGGTTCGTCCACCACGATCACCTCGGGCCGATGTACCAGCGCCGAGCTGATCAGGAGCTTCTGCCGCATCCCGTGGCTATAGCTCTCGATCGGGGTGTCTTTCCACGGCGTCAGGTCGAAGAGCTCGAGGAGCTCGTCGGCGCGCCGCTCGACCTCCGGCCCCTCCTGGCCCCACAACCCGCTCACGAAGCGAAGGAACTCGCCGCCGGTCAACTTCTCGTAGAGGTGCGGGCGGTCGGGGATGTAGCCGATCCGGCGCCTCGCCTCCAGCGACGACGTCGCCAGGTCGTGCCCCGCGATCGTGATCCGGCCGGCGCTGGGGCGCAGCACCCCGGCGATCATCCGGATCGTCGTCGTCTTCCCCGCCCCGTTGGGACCGAGGAAACCGAAGAGCTCCCCCCGCGGCACGTGCAGATCGAGCGGCTGCACCGCCACGAATTGGCCATAACGCTTGGTCACCCCTTCGAGCCGGATCATAGTACCTCGAGTTCGAGTCGACCGATCAACCTGACTAGCTCCACCTGCCGCTCCAGCCCCCCCACCAGGAACCGTAGATGCGACGCGTCGGCCGGCGCCTGCCCGAAGGTCGGGTCGACCGCGACCCACCCGTCCAGCCAGACCTCGGGCCAGGCGTGGTAGTAGAAGCGGCCGTTGACGTACACCACCCCGACCGCGGTCCGCGCGGGGAGCCCGAGCGCGCGGGCGAGGGCTATGTAGAGCACCGTATGCTCGTTGCAGTCCCCCCGCCTCGCCTCCAGGACCTGCACCGCGCTCGGCACGCTCAGCGTGACCTCCTTCCGTAGCGCGCCGTAAACCCAATCGTTCAGCTTCCTGGCGACGACGACCGGGTCGGTCTCGTCCCCCGCGATCTCCCGCGCGACCCGCACGATCCGCGGGTCCGTGGCCTGGATGAGGGGAGTAGCCGCGAGCTCCCGCGCCGGCTCGCCGCCGCCGCCATACGGGAGCCGGTAGCCGACGTCCCGCCCGGCCAGCCGCTCCCGCTCCACGACCAGGGTGTCCCCCCGCAGGGTCTGCCGCCCGCCTGCAAGATCGAAGCCGGTCAGGTCCACCCCCGAGAGCCGGACCCTGAGCTGGTCCGCCGACCCCGACCGCGAGAGGTCGGCGTTGCTCGCGATCGCCGTCCCCTCGATCACCACGCCGTAACCACTGGCGAGGGACGGATCGTTCCGGGTCTCGTTCCACGCCGCCCGTGCCAGCTCCGGGGCGGTCCGCTCCAGCGCGAAGCCGAGCGCCCCCTCCGACCGCACCAGCCGGCCATCGTCGTCGATCCAGCTCGACACGCGGACGGTGCCGAACTCCTCTTCGACCTTCCAGACCGGGACGGTGTCGTACGACCCCACCTCCCACACCCCTCGCACCGGGTCGAAGACGGCGGTATCGGGGACGATCCGCTCCTCCCGGGCAAGCACGCGGAGCTTCACCTCCCGCTCCCCGAGGGTCGATGGGTCGAAGATCCTGACCACGTGCTCCGCCCCCTCGCGCAAGAGCCCGGCGGCCGCCAGCCGGAACGGCAGGATCGCGGGGAGCACGACCCCGCCCCGCACCCGCAGCACGCTCCGCTCCGCCGCGCCCCCCGCCCCGACCTCCAGCTCGAGCAGCGTATCGCCTCGCGCCCAGCCCCGGACCTCGAAGCGACCGACCCCGGACTCTAGCAGGAAGGCGAAGTCACGCAGCTCCAGCCCCGGCCCGAGCTCCGCGCGAGTCTCGACCACCGCCCGCTGCCAGCTCGACTGCACCGGCACATCGATCAACATCTGGTCGACGAGGAGGAACCCGTCGGCGATAGTGTCCAGCCTCGAGGTCGCGAACCCGATGGCATGCCCGCCCATCGTCGCCAGGTAGGAGTGGGAGCCGGGCTCGAGCAGGCGCGCCCCCTCCGCCAGCCGCAGCTCGAGCGGCTTGAAGTACTCACGCCGCGCATGTAGCGCGACCACGACTATCCAGACCAGTACCACCGCGACGCGTACCAGACGCCAACGGTCGAAGCGCGACATCGCACTCTCCAGATCGGAATTCTGCAACTGTAGCCACAACGGGAGGAAACGGCCGGACGGATCGCCGGCCGCTAACGGGGAGAGATCATCGTGGCTCGCACCACCGGCAAGGAGCCGGGGCCAGTAGGTCAGCTCGACGGGCGGACTACGGCCGAGCGCGCCAGCTCCTGCTCGACCAGCCCATGTTCATACACGCCATCCGTCACCAGCACTACCCGCCGCGGCGTGGCCGCCGTGAACTCCCGCAGCAACGGGATCACGACCGCCGCCGCCTCACCGGGATCGAGGTTACCCGCCCCCGTCCCCAACAACGGCAAGGCGACACTCTCGACCCCCCATTCGTCCAGCCGCCGGAACGCATTCGTCAGACACTGCCGGACCACCACCGCGGTGACCGGCTGCTCCACCGACCGGACTACCACATGGATCAGATAATCGACGGCGAGCGCGCCGGCCGCCGTGATTACCGCCGCCCCGACCGGCAGCTCGCCGAAGTTGCGCAGCTGCTCCCCAGGAAGGGCACCGGCCGCGAGCTCCACCCGCCGCGACGCGGCCGTCGCCGCCTCCCCGACGGCGGTGATCGGACGGATCAGGGCCGAAACGCTCGCCTCGGCGAGTTCGCCCCGCCAGACCTCGATCAAGAAGCGTTCGCCTCCCTGCCCCGGCGGTACATCTCCGCCGCCTCGGCCCGGAGATGCTTGCGATCGTAGATGATACCCATCGTATGATACGCGCGGGCATTCTTCGGGTCGAGATCGACCGCACGCATCAACATCTCCAACGCTTCGTCGAAACGGTCGAGCTGATGCAGCGCCTCGCCCCGATAGTAATACGCTGCCGCCAACGTCGCATCCTGTTCCAGCGCCCGGGCCAGCTCCTGCTCGGCTTGCGCGTACAAACCACGCTTGAAATAGAGGACCCCGAGGATCTGGTACGGCGCGGCCCGCTCGGGCGCCAACCGCTGCGCCCGCTTGAGATCCCGCTCCGCGTCCTGGAACTTCCCCAGCGCGCCGAGGACCGTCCCCAGCTGCGTCAGGACGACGACGTTGTCCGGGTCGACTTCGCGGGCGGCCTCCAGCTGTTCCAGCGCTTGGACGTGCTGGCCCTGGCTCTCGAAGAGTCGGGCAAGGCCGAGCCGGGCTTCGAGATTCGCCGGGGAAGCCACCAGCACCTCACGATACACCGCCTGCGCACCCAGGTGATCACCCGCCGCGATCAGCTCCTGCGCCAGCTCGAGACGCGACTCGACCGTCGGCGCAGCACCCGCGGCGGCCGGCTCCGTGGCCCCCGTGTCATCTACCGCCGATCCTTCCGCTGATCCCTCCGGTGACCGATAGCTCTCCGCCGCGACCTCCTCCGCCACGAGCGAATCCAGCTCCGACTCCTCATCGGCACCAACGCCGCTATCCATACTGGTAGACATATCCTTCAGCCCTGCTCCAACTGCGCCTTCACGACAGACTCCCGTACCCAGGCGAGGTACGGACCATAACCATCCTCGACGCGGAGAACCAGTACTTCCGGCACCTCATACGGGTGCAGCTCCGGAACCCGCTCGAGCAGACGGGACACCTCGGCCGCCGTGGTCTTGACCACGATCTGGACCTCGGTATCACGCTCCACGACGCCCTTCCACCAATATAGCGAGGTCACACCGGGAACGATGTTGCCACAAGCGATGATTCGCTCCTCCAGGAGCGTGCGCACCAGCCGTTCCGCACTCTCCTGGTCCGGCGCGGTCATGAGTACGACCCTGGTGTCCGTCACGGCTCCATCACTCCGCAATAACCTGCTCGGCTCCGGCGTAGAGCTCTTCTATCACCTTGTGGTAACGCTCCGCGACGACCCGGCGCCGCACCTTGAGCGTCGGCGTCAACTCACCCCGTTCGAGGGAGAAATCCTCGGCCAGCAACGCCATCCGCTTTGGCCGTTCGTAGCGAGCGAACCCTTCGACCCGGCGGAAGACCTCGTGCTCCATGTGCTGCAGCACCCGCGGGTCCCGGACCAGCGCATGTCGCTCCCCGGTCGGGATCCCCTCCTCCGCCGCCCAGCGCGAGAGCTGGTCGAAGTTCGGTATCACCAACACCACCGGGTAGGGGCGTTTGTCCCCGATCACCACCGCCTCCGCCACGTAGCGGCTCCGCTTGATCGCGTTCTCGATCGGCTGTGGCGCGATGTTCTTCCCCCCCGCGGTCACGATCAGATCCTTCTTCCGGTCCGTGATCCGCAGGTAGCCGTCGGCGTCCAGCTCACCGATGTCGCCGGTATGGAACCACCCATCCTCGGTGATCACCGCCCTCGTCGCCTCCGGGTCCTGGAAGTACCCCTTCATCACCTGCGGCCCCCGGACCAGGATCTCGCCGTCCTCGGCGATCTTGATCTCCGTCCCGCGTATCGGTGGCCCGACCGTACCGAAGCGGATCCGCCCCGGGAGGTTGACGTTCGTCACGGGCGACGTCTCGGTGAGGCCGTACCCCTCGAGGATCACGATCCCCGCGCCATAGAAGAACCGCGCTATGACCGGGTCGAGAGGCGCGCTCCCCGAGACACCGATCCGGAGCCGGCCACCCACTCGCGCCAGGATCTTGCTGTAGACCAGCGCCCGGGCTAGACGGTGCTGCAGCCGGAGCCACGCCGAAGGACGCTCCCCCGCCAGCTCCGCGTCCGCCCACCGCAACGCCACCGACCTCGCCCAGAAGACCAGGTACCGCTTCACCCCCGTCGCCGAGAGGATGGCGGAGTAGAGCTTCTCGAAGACCCGCGGGTTCGAGATGATGATCGTCGGGCCGACCTCCGCCATACTCGCCGCCACCCGGTCGAACGAGGCCACATAGGCGATGGTCACACCCTTCCAGAAGAAGAAGTAGTCGACCATCCGCTCGAAGATGTGCGAGAGCGGGAGAAAACTCAGCGCCACATCCGCCGGGGTGATCTCGAGGACCGTCTCGACCGCCCGGATATTCGAGTAGATGCTGCCGTGCGTCAACATCACCCCTTTGGGCTGGCCCGTCGTACCGGAGGTGTAGATGATCGTGGCCAGGTCGTCCGGCTGCGCCGCCAGCGCCCGCTCCCGGAACCCTTCGCCCCGCCCCGCCTCCTCCTCCCGCGCGCCGATCGCCTCGAGCTCCCGCAACGTCAGGATCGCCGGGTCGTCGGTCTCGACGTCGTCGAAGGTGACGACCTTCACCAGGTCGGGGAGCTCGTCGCGGATCTCGAGGATCTTCGCCAGCTGCTCCGCCGTCGAGACGAAGATCGCCCGCGCCCCGGCGTTCTGCAGGATATAGCGTATCTGGTCGGCCGGCAGCGTGGCGTAGATCGGGACATCCAGCGCACCGAAGCAGAGGACGGCGAAGTCGGCGAGCGCCCACTCCGGCCGGTTCTCCGAGAGGATCGCGATCCGGTCCCCACGCCCGAGCCCGAGCACCGGGAGCGCCAGCGCGATCCGGCGGACTCGCGCCTCTATCTCATCGTGCGAGATCGAGTGCCAGGCCCCGTCCCTGTACACACGCAGCGCATCCCCCTTGCGGTACCGGTCGATCGCCTCGAAGAAGAGCTGGACCAGGGTACCGCGCGGCAGGTCGGCAGGGTTGGCGGCGTATGTAGAGGACCCGGACTGGATCGACATGGTCTCGCCTCCGGATGTGGTGGTGGGGGTAGGCAAAAGGGACCGGACGTTCAGCCCTGGCGGATCTCGATGTCGATCGCCGTGTCCGGCCGAAGAGTGTGCAGTACGCTGCAATATTTGTCACGCGAGAGCGCGATCGCCTGCTCGAGCCGATCCTGCGGCACCGGCACGCTGCCCTCCGTCTCGTAGACCAACCTGATCGCCGTGAACCGCCGCGGCGGTTCCGGCGCCCGTACCCCCTCCACCCGCACCCTCAACCCCTCCGGCGCGGCACGCATCTTCTGCAATATCAAGACGACGTCGACCGCCATGCACCCCGCCAGACCGAGGAGGAGCGACTGCATCGGCGAAGGTCCGGCTACGGCGTCGCCATCGATGACGACGCCCCCCGCGACGTCGGAGTGGAAGCGAAGCCCCTCTCCGCTCCAGCGTAACTCCAACTCCATATCAGCCATCAGTACTGCTCCTCGCCCACGGTCTCGCCCGTCAGCGCCGCGAGCGTCTCCCGCGCGTGCGCGACGTGACGGTCGGCATCCGGTCCCTTCGGCGGATCGGCCAGGAACGCCCGCAGATGATCCACCGCCTCCGCCTCCGCACCCTGCCGCAAGAGCAGGAAGGCCAGGCCGTAGTGCGCGCCGAGCGCACGGGGATCCTTGGCGAGCACACTGCGATACGTCTTCACCGCCTCGTCGGTCATCCCGATCCGCGTATACGCGATCGCGATCTGCTGCAGCACCGCCACATCGCCGGGCGACTCGCGCAACGCCAACCGGAACGAGGTCAGCGCTTCGTGATACTTCCCCACCTGGAGGAGCTCCAGCCCCTCCCGGTAATAATCGACCTCTTCGTGTTCCGGCTCAGACCCTATGAGCTTCTTCCACCAACTCATGGCATTTCTTCTGCCCGAGTAGCCTCGAACGATTTGCTACGTACCGACGTCACAAGATAGACGACCCATCGTCGCGCCACAATCCCCGCTCCACACCAGCCCTGGACTCCCCGGGCGCTACGCCCCACGGCACGACTTCGGATGCCCCCGCCCCAGCGCGACGCGCCCGTCAGACCCGCACCGCCACTACCACATCCCCCTCCCGGGCCACCAGCGCGAGCCCCAGCTCTTCCAGGCGCTCCACCACCCCCTCCGGCGCCGGTTCCAGCACGAGCCGGCCGGCGCGCGCGAGCACCCGCGCCGCCTCCTCGAGGAGGTACGCCGACTCGGCGCCAGTCAAGGCGACCCCGCCCAGCGAACCCGTCCTGAACGGCAAGCCCCCCGCCGCACCGACCCTGCTGACCCCATACACCTCCCCCCACCCCCGGACCGACTCGGCGCAGGCGATCACCTCCACCCCCTCGACCACCCCGGCGATACCAGGCGCGTGCGCTACCCCCGGCCCCACCACGAGCACGTAGGTAACCCCTTCGGCCAACCCGAGCAGCGCCGCCAGCCGAATCGCCGCCTCCCGGTCGTCGACCGGGGACACGGCCTGCTCTACCACAGCCGGCCTGCTCGGCTCGGCGCTCAGCTCCGCGAAGCCGTCCACTACCGGGTACCGCCCGTAGCACCGCGGGCACCCCAGCGTCCCCGAGAGGACCCGCCGATCCACGATCCGGTCGGCCAGGAGTATCAACCCCTGGTCCGGGCCGCAGCGCGGGCAGGTCAGGATATCGGTCAGCGGTAGGTACATGGTCAGATGAACAGCGTGCGTTCAGTGTAGAGCGCCCACTGCGTCGGAGTCTCCCAGACCTTCGTGTACAGGAGCGCATCGGCCATCGTCGGGGGGAGCCGCCGCTTCAGCTCCTCGTAGAAGTAACGCGCCTGGTTCTCCGCCGACGGCTCGACCTCCGCGAAGGCGGGGAGATCGTTCAGGTTCGTGTGGTCCAGTTCCTCGGCCAGGTCGCGCAACGCCCGCTTGATATCCACGAAGTCGAACGCGATCCCGTCCTTCCCCAGCTCCTTGGTGGCCAGGGCGGCCTCCACCACGTATCTATGCCCATGCAACCGCTCGCACTTCCCCTTGTAGTGGCGCAGGTAGTGCGCGCTATCGTAATGGGCCTGCACACTGACCACGAACATCGTATGTCCCTCTATTCAATAATGTTTGTCGTTCTCATACCAAATCCGGGAGCTCGGGCAACGCTCCGGCGGGGTATACTCCCGTTCCGCTCCAGGTGCCCGGTCGCGGAGCCTCCCCCACCCGAGCCTTCCCCTCGGGTCCTCCAGACGGGGCCGCCCCTGCGGGGTCTCCCCTCCCTCCTGCGCAATTCCGCTCCAGGGGAGTATACCCCGCCTACGCTGCAGGTAACGAGCAGCCCTATTCGGTATCACTCACGCGCGCTCGACCGCCAGGATGCGCAGCGCGACCTCCGGCGGACGCGTCACCGCGTACAAAACCGTGTCCGCGACCGCCGCCGCTGAGAGCATCGCCTCGCGCGACGGGAGCCCGGGGTTGCGGGCGTAGTCCACCGTATCCCAGATCGACGTATCCGTCGCCGACGGCTCCACCAGCGTCGCCCGCACACCACTCCCGCGCAGCTCCAGATCCAATACGGCGTGCAGCCCGCGGACCCCGAACTTCGAGGCCGCGTACGCGCCGTTGTGCGGGAACGCCTGCCGGCCGGCCACCGAGCCCAACGTCACGATGTCCCCCGACCCGCGCGCCAACATCCCCGGTAGGAAGGCGCGGATCATGAGGAAGGGGCCACGGAGATTCGCCGAGACGACGTCGTCGAATACATCCACCTCCGTCTCCGCCACCGGCGCGAGGACGAACCGCCCCGCGGCGTTGACCAGGATATCCGGCGCCGCACCGCCGTTCGCCTGCACGACCGCGCCCGCGAGCAGAGCGACCGCCTGCGGATCGGTCACGTCGGCCGGGAACGGCACCCCGCCGACCTCCGCAGCCGCCGCCCGCAACGCGTCCTCGCCCCGGGCGACCAGGTAGACCCGCGCGCCCGCCTCCCGGAACCGCCGCGCGATCTCCAACCCTATCCCACGCGACGCCCCCGTCACCAACGCCGTCCGACCCTGCAGCATCTCGCAACCCCTCGAGCTATCGTCGAGCCGACGCGCCGGCCCGTGCCGGGCACGGCCAGCGCCGGGCAACCCGACCTCCGATCCTCATCAACCCACCACGTTGCTCGTCCAGCAGAACCTCAGGAACTCCTCGCGCGTCCGCTGGTCCTGCAGGAATGTACCCCGCATCGCGCTCGTCAGCGTCTTCGAGTTCTGCTTCTCGACCCCGCGCATCATCATGCAGAGGTGGTACGCCTCGCAGACTACGCCGACGCCGAGCGGGTCGAGGGCGTTCCACACCGCCTCGGCGATCTGCTCCGTCATCCGCTCCTGGACCTGCAGGCGCCGGGAGAAGACCTCCACGATGCGCGGGAGCTTCGACAACCCCAGGATCTTCCCGTTCGGGATGTACCCGATGTGCACCTTGCCGAAGAAGGGGAGCATGTGATGCTCGCAGAGCGAGTACATCTCGATGTCCTTGACCACCACCATCCCGCGATGGTCCTCGGTGAAGATCGCATCGCCGATCACCTGGTCGACATCCAACCGGTACCCCCGCGTCAACCAGGTCAGACTCTTGGCCACCCGCTCGGGCGTCTTGACCAGCCCCTCTCGCGTCACATCCTCGCCGAGACGCGTGATCATCTCGGCCACGAGCTCCTCGAAAGGAACGTCGGACAACCGTCCGTCACGACCCATGATATCCTCTCCAGTATCCCGTCGGCGGGACCTCAATCGACGTCACCAGTATATTCCACGTAGTTACGCGGCGTCTCCCAGAGGACGAGACGCGCCAGGCGCACCCCCTCCGGGAGCGCAGGGGCCAGACGCTCCCAGATCGCGATCACCAGCTGCTCCGTGGTCGGGTTGACCCCCTTCAACCACGGCACATCCAGGTTCAGATTGCGATGGTCCAGCTCCCGGATCACCCTCGTCTCCACGAGCTCGTGCAGTACCTTCAGGTCCAGCACGAACCCCGTCTCCGGATCCACCTCCCCCTCTACCGTCACATCCAGCTCGTAGTTGTGACCATGCCAGTTGGGGCTGGCGCAGAGACCGAAGATACGCTCGTTGCGCTCCGCATCCCAATCCTCCCGCGCTAGCCTGTGCGCGGCACAGAAATGCAGACGGCGCGTCACACGAAGCCGAGGCATCACTCCCCCCTTTGGTTGTTGCGTCGGTCACGTCGAGAGAAGTAGATCGCACGGCAGGAGATTACTACAATCCAACCGCGAAGGACACCCGCACCGCCACCCCGAGCCCCCGCCGGTCCCGCCCAGGGCACCAGCACCGCATCACCACAAGACTCGACAGCGCTCCGACCCGCAAAAAAAACCGACCCCCCTGCTCGGAGGGCCGGTCGCGCGCGACGCACCGAAGGAATTATTGAAGCCCGGTCGTCAACGGTGGTGACCTCCTCGAGCGTTTCCGCCTTCCCCTACGAGGGCATGACGTCCGACCCGAGAGTGAGTCCCGGCTTCAGTGGTGTCGGCCCAATAATTAGACCCTCCGGTGCGCCTGACCACCTACCTAACTTAGCGGACTGGTGGACCCAAGTCAATAACAAATGGGCGGTTGCCAAACTTCGACAACCGCCCATCTGCCGCTGCGGCCCTCTCCCCAGAGTTCCCGTTCGCCGCAGCACCGAGTTGCGCCGCTGTATACTGCACGAACGGTTCCACAATGGCACCTCATCCGCATGTATCACACATCCAACAACTTAGCTCTTTACCCCAATTTTCCGACAGCCCGCAAACAGGATAAATTTTGTTCGACTCGATCCCTTTTTGCGCAGCGGAGAGGGGGAAATGGGGGTCGGGATTCAGGGGCCAGGGGTCAGGGGTCAGGGGCCAGGGGTCAGGGGTCAGGGGTCAGGGATATGGGGTGCCCACGTCGTCCGGGGTGGTCAAGACGCCCAGGGGACCCGATGAAACCCGCGCCCCCCCGAATCCCAACCCCCCAACCCCCGAATGCCACGCCCAATTCCCTGCCCCTTAGCCCCTACCCCCTGCCCCCTAAACCGCCACCCTCCTGAACTCCCTCAACTTCCCCAAATTCCTCAGATCTTCCCGTACCGCATCGTCGCCCTTAGGCGTCTCCAGCACCTTCGGCACGTTGAGGAAGCGCTCGTCCGTCATGAGGCGACGGAACGGCTCGTCCCCCAGCGTCCCCTCGCCGATGGCGGCATGGCGGTCGCGGCGGCTCCCGTGGTCGCCTACCGAGTCGTTGAGGTGGAAGAGCTTCAGACGGTCGAGTCCGATCACGTCGTCGAAGTGGCGGAGCACGCCGTCGTAGTCACCGCGCAGATCGTAGCCGGCGGCCCAGGTATGGCAGGTGTCGAAGCACACCCCGACCCGGCTCCGCTGTTCGGCGCTGATCCGCTCGATCATCCAGGCCAGCTCCTCGAAGGTGCTCCCGAGCACCTTCCCGCTCCCCGCGGTCGTCTCGAGGAGGACCATGGTACGACCCGGGACCTCGGCGAGGGCCTGCTCGATCGCCTCGGCGTTCTGGGCCATCCCCCGCGCCTTGTCGCCGTCGGTGGCGTTACCCGGGTGCGTGACCACGAAGTCGAGGTCGAGCGCCACGCAGCGCTGGAGCTCCTTCCGGAACGAGTCGTACGACCTGGCGAAGAGCGTGGGATCGGGGCTCGCCAGGTTGATCAGATACGAATCGTGGGAGACCGCGGTGACGATCCCCTCCCCCTCACGCGCCCCCCGGAACGCCTGTGCCTGGTCGTCGCCGATCGTCGGCTCACGCCACTGGTTGGGCGTCTTCGTGAATAGCTGCAGGACCACGGAATCGATCTCCCGCGCCCGACCCGGAGCCAGCTCCACCCCACCGGCGGAGGAGACGTGCGCCCCCAATTCATCAGCCATGCCGTTCTACCTCTCTCCTCGGTTCCCCTCAGTGATAGCCACCGCTCCACCCCACTCCTGCCAGGCAAGAATACGGATCGGCGCCTGGGCCGGCAACCTTCCTCCACGCCTTGCCTCCTGGCGATCGAGCGCCTATCCTCCCGCCCGGTGCCGCGGGCTTGCCGCCGTGGCACGAATTTCCCCGGAAACAGATCGACCTCGATAGAGCGGAGCACCGATATGGTGATCAACCCCTGGCACGACCTCCCCCCCGGCGCCAACCCGCCGGACGAGTTGAACGCGATCATCGAGATCCCGCGCGGGAGCCGCAACAAATACGAGCTCGACAAGGATACCGGGCTCTTCCGCTTCGACCGCCTCCTCTACAGCGCCGTCTACTACCCAGGCGACTACGGCTTCATCCCCCAGACCCTCGCCGATGACGACGACCCGCTCGACGTCCTGGTCATGGTCACCGAACCTACCTTCCCGGGGTGTTACATGACCGTACGCCCCGTGGGCGCCTTCGAGATGCGGGATGAGAAGGGGCTGGACGAGAAGATCCTGGCCGTACCGATCCACGACCCCCTCTACGAAGAGTTCACCGAGCTAGACGACGTCGCCCCCCACTTCCTCCGCGAGGTGGAGCACTTCTTCGCGATCTACAAGGAGCTCGAGGGGGTGCGCACCACGATCCAGGGGTGGAGCGACCGTGAGCGGGCGCGCGAGATCATCACCAAATGCATCGCCCGCTACGACGCCGAGGTCGGACACCAGCGCCGGTCCGACCACGGCACCGCCTGATCGACTACCACCACGGCCAGACGAAGGTGCGTGGTGCCGCCGCGAGCGCGGCACGGGGGACTCGTGCCGCACTCACTCGGTCGGCGCCACGGCGATCAGTACTGCTGCGCCCCGGTCGTGTCAGGCGTCGTGGTCTGGCCCGGTGTCATGTTCTGGCTCGGCATCGTCTCCGGCTGCATCATCGTGGTCTCCGGGGGCATCACCGCCGGGGGAGGCGTCACCGTGGTCGGGCTGACCTCCTCGACTGCAGGGGTCTGCTGCTCCTGCCTACTATCTCCACGACACCCCGCGATCACGAAGGGCGCGGTAGCCAGGGCCAGGATCAATATACGCTTCATATCCACCTCTCCACTGAGGGTCGCTAGCGTGAGCCGCCCAGCCCGTGCCTGATCCGCTCAACCCGATAGCATCCCCCCACACGTCCGCATCGACGACGGGCTGGATGCTGCCAGATATTGCAGTATGCGTGCCCGAAACGACGTCGTCCGCCCCCGTTTTCCTCCCCTTTTTCGCCCATACGGCCACAATAGACGGAGGCGGCCCTCCGCTCCGCGACCCACCGTGAGGAGGTGCACCTCGGCCGCGGCGCGGAAAACCGCCTCGATCCAGCGATACCCGAAGCTCTAGTTACGGGTCCGGAAGTTGATCATGATCTGCCGGTCGTCCGGGGTCCGGACCACCAGCGAGACCGCCTGGCCCGCGCTGACCGAGTTGGCCACCGCCTCGAGATCGGAGAGCTTCCCGATCTCTTTGCCGTTCGCCCGCTCGATGATCATCCCCGGCGCGACACCGGCCTGGGCCGCGGGGCTCCCCTCCGTGACCTGCGTGATGATCACCCCCTTCGTCTGCTCCAGCCGGAAGCGGCGGGCGAGGGCGGGGGTGAGATCGGCGGCGTCGAAGCCGAGACGGGCCAGCCCGCTCTCGCGCTCGCTCGCCACGCGCCGCGTCGCCTTGACCGCTGGCTCGAACGCGCCGAGCTTGACCGAGACACGCATCTCCTTACCGTACCGGATCAGGTCGATGTCGACGTTGCGGTCGGGGTTGCTCCGCGCCAGCAACTCCATCAGCTCGCCGCTCGAACGGACCTCCTTGCCGTCCACCCCGACGATCACATCGCCGAGCTGGATCCCGGCCTTGTCCGCCGGACCGCCGCGCTCCACCTCCTTGACCGCGGCGCCCGTGGGCTTCTTGAGCTTGAAGACCTCGACGTCCGCCGGGGTGACATCGGCGATCATCACACCCAGCTTCGGCCGGCGGACCTCGCCGTACTCGATCAGGTCGTCCGCGATCCGCTTCGCCAGGTTGATCGGAACCGCGAAGCCGTAACCGCTATAGAACCCGGTCGGGCTGGCGATCGCCGAGTTGATCGCGATCGCGCGACCCTCCAGGTCGACCAGCGGGCCGCCCGAGTTACCGGGGTTGATCGCCGCGTCGGTCTGAATGAAGTGCTCGAGCGGCGCGGCCGCCTCCTGGCTGCGATCGATGATCCCGAGACGACGCCCCTTCGCGCTCACGATCCCGGCGGTCGCCGTCGAGCCGAGCTGCAGCGGGTACCCCAGCGCGACCACCCAGTCGCCCACGGCCACGGGATCGGAGTCGCCGAGCTCCACCACCGGGAGCCCCGTCGCCTCGATCTTCAGCACCGCCACATCCGTGTTCGGGTCACGACCTACGATACGAGCGTCGAACTCCCGCCGGTCCTGCAGGACCACGGTCACCCTGTCGGCCGCGTCCACCACGTGGTTGTTGGTGAGGATGTAGCCGTCGGAGCGGAAGATGAAGCCGGAGCCACTCCCGCGGCGCGGCTGCGGCGTGCTCGGCCCCTGACGGAAGAAGTCCTCCCACGGCGTACCACGGAAGGGGTCGGGGACCTCCACCCGCGCCTGACGCTCGCCTTCCACCTGTACGTGGACCACCCCGGGCATCGCCCGTTCGGTGGCACGGCGGAACGCCTGGCTCAGCAGCTGCGGTGTGACTGAATCGACCGTCGGAGAGGTCGCCATCGATGTGCTCGGGGTCACTGGCGACGCGGCCCGACCCTGGCGCACTACCTCCACTCCGGTGGCCACGCCCACCATGGACGCCACCAGGATTGCACCGGCAACGACCTTTCGTATTGTGGATCGCATCGTCTCTCCACCCTCTCTACTGGATCATCATGGCCTGGAACCCTTCTTGGGGGCCGAACGCGGTGGCCCTGTCCGTCACACGCACCGGTGGCCGGAAGCGTCCACGCCCGGCCTGACCGCACGCAGACACTCACCGGTACGCGTGCTCGAGCCGTACAGCCTTTGCATACACTGACCTGCCTCAAAACGTTCGCGGGTATGCTTCTTGCCCCTCTCGAGGTCAGGAGTCAACCAGTCACCGCGGATCGCATGTGTCTCTGCTGATCGCCCTCTACCTCACCCTGGTCATCGCGTTGCCACTCGCACTGAGCGTCGTGGTCAGCTACCGTACGCTGCCGCGGTCCCCGCTCTGCCCACTCTGCGGCAAGGAGACGATGCGCATCCGCTCCCGCTGGCTGGACACCCTCTCGCGGATCGTGAGGCGCCAGGAACTCCAGAAACGGTGGTGCACCAACTGTCTCTGGGAGGGGACTATCAGGATCCCGCGCCCCCTCCCCGTCGCCCCGCCCACGCGGCCGACCCCCGCGTCGACCAACGGGCCGCGCGCCGGGTCGGTCCCGGGGCCATCCGGAGAGGCGATCAGCATACGCGACCTCGAGATCGACGGACGCTCCTGGCGAGTGCTCCTCCAATGCTGGTACGACTCCGACCAGTGGTTCGGACGGCTCCTCTTCATCGCACCCAGCGGCCGACTCTGGATCGATACCGTCGAACCGATCCGCGGGACATCCTCCCGCGAGGTGATGAGCAAGGCACTCGCACTCCCCGACCGGATCCTCGCCTGCAGACTGCGAGAACTCATTTCAGATCGATGATACCGAGTTCGGCTATTCAGACATCGTTCCAGCACAGCACCACCCTGAATCCCGAATGCCGAATCCCGTACCTACGCTCCAGGCACGAAACAACCGTATTCGGTATAATACCGATTGCGACCGCCTCGTACCTGTACACGAGGTACTCTGGCCGTTCCTGAAATGCGGGAAAGGAACGCCGGCCGAGGGCGGGCACTCGACCGGCGGGATGGAAGCAGGGGGGATACCGAACGCCCACCAGGGCTGCCACAGCGCAAGCTACATGCCGCTGCAGCCTCGGCGGGAGTCCAATCCGATGGGGGCCAGGCTCAGCTGGCGACTAGCGCGCCGACCAGCGACTCCCAGGTGAACGATCCAGCCTCCCCCTCGGCACGCCCGAAGTGGCCGTACGCCGACGTCGCCTTGTAGATCGGCCGCAGGAGCGAGAGCTGCGTGATGATCCCGTGCGGGGACAGGTCGAAGTTCTCCCGCACCCACTGGCGGATCGTCTCGTGGTCCTCGGTCTCGGTGCCGAAGGTCTCGATCCCGATCGCGACCGGCGCGGCCACCCCGATCGCATACGCGACGCAGATCTCGCAGCGGCGCGCCAAACCCGCCGCGACCACGTTCTTGGCCACCCAGCGCGCGGCGTAGGCCGCGGAACGATCGACCTTCGACGGATCTTTCCCGCTGAAGGCGCCGCCACCATGACGCGCCGCGCCGCCGTAGGTGTCCACGATGATCTTACGGCCCGTCAACCCGGTGTCGGTGGCGGGGCCGCCCAGCTCGAACGAACCCGACGGATTGACCCAGGCCCGGTCGCGCCAGTCCGCGGGGAGGAGCGAGCTCGGCAGGACCTCCGGGACCAGCTCTTCGAGTATCGCCTCGCGGATCCGGGACGCCGGGGTGCCGGGGGCGTGCTGCGTCGAGACGACGACCCCGGTGATCTCCACCGGCCGCCCATCCCGGTAACGGACCGAAACCTGGCTCTTGGCGTCCGGACGCAGCCACGCCCAATCCGCCGCCCCAGACTTGCGCAGCTCCGCCAGACGACGCACCAGCGCATGCGCCCAGGTGATCGGCGCCGGCATCAGCGAATGCGAGCCCGAGGTGATCTCCGCCATCTCATCGGTCGCGTACCCGAACATCATACCCTGATCCCCCGCGCCCTGCAGCTCCGGCGCGGAACGGTCCACGGCACGCGCGATCTCCACCGCCTGCGGTTGGATGTGGAAGTCGATCTTCACCGTATCGGCAGCGAACCGCTCCTTGTCGTCGGGCTCGTTGTAACCGATGTCGCGGATCGCATCCCGTACCACCGCTTCGAGCTCGGCCTCCGACAACGGCACCCGGCTTCGCACCTCACCGGCCAAACAGACGAGGTTCTGCGTCACCAACGTTTCGCACGCCACCCGCGCTTCCGGGTCGACGGCCAGGTACGCGTCCAGGACCGAATCGCTGATCCGGTCCGCCACCTTGTCGGGATGGCCCTCTGAGACCGATTCACTCGTCAGTACGAAATCGCCGGGCATGCTCTCCTCCAAAAAACAAAAAAGCCGCGGCCGGAAGCTGGGCAGCGGGCTCCGGGCGCTTTAGTGCGAGATTAACGTGGGGCACAAGCTGCCACTTCAAATCCCACGGGTGGGACCTGACACCGACCGCGCCCGCGCGCGGCCAGCGCCTGGATCCGCACCATACCAATCGGTTCGATCGGTTCGGCTAACATAAAGGTCCCGCGAATGAGGTGTCAAGACACCACGACGGGAATGCATGTTGCACCAGTCTACTACTGGATCCAGGAGGCGAGATGGCTACCGCCGCACGCATCTACGGCCCGGGCCCCGACGAGCCCTTCGCGCTCCGCCCCGTCCCCGACCTGGCCGGGACCGAGGTCTTCGACGTCGAGGGGAAGCACGCCGGTACCGTCTACGGCTCCCTGGTCGACGCCGCCAGCGGACTGATCCGCTACATCGACCTCGCCCTCGCCGACAGCAACCACCACGTCCTGGTGCCGATCGGCCACACCCGCCTCCGGCCGGACCACGACGAGCTCGAGCTCCGCGCCGCGACCATACGGGACCTGCAGCAGATCCCGACCTACGAGCCCCACCAGCCGCTCGACGGCGAGTACCAGCGTCGCCTACTCGCCGCCCATGGCCGCCTCTTCCACGGCGAGCGGTACTACGCCCACCCCGCCTACGACCACGGCGGGCTCTACGCCGGCGAACACCCCATCGTCCACGACGACGCCGGCGCCGAACCACTCTCGCCGCTACGCCGCCTCTCCGAGATAGAAGAGTACGACGTCGCCGGCGGAGAACCCGACATCAGAGGCTGGCCCCTCGTCGACACCAACGGCCGCCGCGCGGGCACCATCGAAGACCTCCTCTTCGACCCCGACGAAAAGAAGGTCCGCTACGCGCTCCTGCGCCCCCAAGGCCAACCCACCGCCCCCCTCACCCCCATCCCCGTCGGCCTCCTCGAGATCGCCGGTGACACCCAGGAGGTGCACACCCCCACCCTCTCCCGCGACGACCTGCAAGCCCTCCCCCCCTACTACCCCGGCCACTTCAACCGCCCCGAAGAGGATCTCGTCCTACAAACGATCGCCACCCGCCTCGCCGGCCCCCGCCACTACGACCGCCCGGATTTCAAGTCGTACTAGCGGGTGGGGTGAGGTCGGGGAGCGTGGGTTGGGATTCGGGGGTCGGGATTCGGGGAATCGGGGATTTGGGGGGCGAGGGTTCGCTTGGGATTCGGAGGGCAGGGGCCAGGAATCGGAGGTGGGATTCGGGATCTGGTATTGGGGACTGATGGCATTCAGGCTCGGATGACATCATCGTGGTCTGCGCCGGATACTGTACGCGAACCGCGGCATGCCAGGGGACCTGAGCCCGAAAGAGCACCACGTACGCCAGATGTCCGGGACATCCCAGACCTTGGGGACACCCCATTCGCCCCGAAATTCCCAAGCAGTTGTATTTCTCAGGAACACCCACCCCCCGCCCCCCACCCCCCAACCAACCGAACCCCGCCCCCCGAATCCCAACCCCCGAATGCCTAAGCCCTCACACTACCCCATCCCCCAACGCCTTCCCCGTCTCCCACGCATCGAACACCTCCGCCATCCCCACCCCCCATTCCTTCCCGGCCGCCTCGAGCTTCTCGCGCAGCCAATCCGCCGCCGGCCAACCGACCGCCTCCCAATAATGGCGCGCGACCTCCTCGATCTTGTCGGCGACCGGGGTGACGTCGACGGCGTGGGGCGGGAGCGTCGAATGTACATCCCGTAGGGTGAAGATCGGGGCCGGCGCGCGGTGCGGGGGGAGCGGCGCCACTATCCGCGAGAGCCGGGCGAAGGTCACCGCGTCCCGGACGATCTGGCCGGTGTTCCGATGATCGGGGTGCCGTAGCCCGCGCACCCACGCGTCACCCCAGGTGATCACCGCGTCCGGCCGGACCTCCGCGATCAGCTTCGCCACCGCGACCACCGCCTCGCGCGTGACCTCCACGGCCGTGTCGGGGAAGTCGAAGAACCGGTACTCGCAACCCAGGATCCGCGCCGCGGTCGCACCATGCTCCACCCGCCTCGCCATCACCTCCTCGACCGGCAGGTCCCCGAAGGCCTCCGTCATCCCGCCTTTGGTCAACCAGGCCAGGACCACCCGGTCACCACGCGCGGTGTGCCGCGCGATCGTACCCGCACACCCGATCTCATCGTCGGGGTGCGACAACACCACCAATACGCTCTTCATCCCCTGTCGCCTCCTCGTTCCAGCGCCACTCGGCGCCGCTCGGGCACCGGTGGGACCTATCCCCCTGATACCCTGCGATCTCGTTGTATTCAGTTCACTACCGCGACTTCGCAACCCGGCGTCGAAGTCTGCCACCTACCCCCAAAAGTAGCATCGTATACCAAATGGTTGACAGATGCGAGGGAAATTCCCATCTTGGCCGGGTTATGGAACTGATTTTGGCTGTCGCTTGCGACGACGCCCGTGTCCGCCCCGACGGGAAGCTGGACATCGTGGGCGTCTTCAACGAACTGTACGCGCCGGGTTTCCCTGCCAAGCAAGACCGCATGACGGTGGTCTTCATCGTGGAGTGGGACCGATCCGAATCGGGGCGGATCCCACTGCGCGCGGACCTCGTCGACGAGAACGGCCAGAAATCGTTCACCATCCAGGGCTACACCGACGTCGAGCCTCGCCCCAACGACCGGGCGCCGGCCCAGACTCGCCTGGTCATGCCGTTGGAAGACGTCGTCTTCCCCAAGGCGGGTCGGTATCACTTCGAACTCCGCTTCGGCGACGAGGTGCGACGTGCGCTGTACCTCTTCGTGGGTCACCGACCGGAGCTAGGTAAAGCCACTGGATCCCCCGCTGCGAACAGACCGAGAGACTAGCTCGGAGACCAGCGGACCCCGATCTCCGGCGCCGGGTACGATGCCGAGCCCCGCCGGAACGAGATACCCGCCCCGGCCCCGAGCCGGGCCGGTATGCAACTTCGCTGAAGCATCCCATCGAGATGGAGTCGTCGGCTATGCCCGCTGAAAGCGTTGCTAAGAAGAAGATGCCCCTGCACACGAAGATCATCCTCGGCCTGGTCATCGGCCTGGTCGCTGGGTTGATCTCCAATCACTTCTGGGGCGGTTCGGAGATCCTCCAGAAGGTGATCAAGAACGTCGCCGATCCGGTGGGGCAGATCTTCCTTAGCATGCTCTTCATGGTCGTGGTGCCCCTGGTCTTCACCTCGATCACCCTCGGCATCGCCGGGATCGGGGACACCAAGCAGCTCGGTCGGATCGGTGGGAAGGCCTTCGGCATCTTCGTGATGACGACCGCCGCCGCGGTGACCCTCGGATTGCTCTTGGCGAACATCTTCAAGCCCGGCGCCTCGCTCGATCCGGTGGTCAGGGCCGAGCTCCTCGAAACCTACGGTTCGCTGGCTTCCGATCGGATCGCTGCCGGCGAGAAGGCGGGGTTCGGGATCCATACCTTCGTCAACATCGTCCCACGCAACCCACTCGCCGCCGCCTCCAGCGGCGACATGTTGGGGCTGATCTTCTTCACGATCGTCTTCGGTATCGCGCTCACGCGCCTCCCGTCTTCGGTCTCGGAACCGGTCATCAAGGTCCTCGACGGGATCGGCCAGGCCGTTTCCGTCATGATCGGCTTCGCCATGAAGCTCGCGCCGATCGGCGTCACCGGGCTGATCTTCTCGGTCACCGCGCAGTTCGGGCTGAGCGTCCTGATCTCGCTGGCCAAGTACTTCTTCATCGTCCTCTTAGCCCTGGCGCTCCACCAGTTCGCGGTGATCACCACGATCGCGCGCTTCGTGGCCGGGATCAAACCGCGTGACTTCTTCCGTGGTACCCGCGCCCTGATCGTGACCGCCTTCTCGACCTCGAGCTCGAACGCGACGCTCCCGACCACGATCCGGACCGCGCAGGAGGAGTTCGGCGTCCCCAAGGAGATCGCCGGCTTCGTCCTCCCGCTCGGCGCGACGATGAAC
>Ga0180216_1000532_pt1 | contig 39821 bp, 54 predicted proteins | sample eDN3rd37CBELigMG_FD_128879 | JGI IMG/M metagenome (GOLD analysis project Ga0180216, IMG submission 128879) | Enriched Miracle-Growth compost microbial communities from Emeryville, California, USA - eDNA 3rd pass 37_C BE-Lig MG (version 2)... ...
CCGTTTGACTTTGTGGAGCTCAACGGCATGCGCCTCACGGACCCGGCCAACGCCTACGTCGTCCTCGCCGAAGCCCTGCTGGGCAAGCGCCTCACGGCGGCCCACGCCGCCATCGCGCTCGAGCGGCAGTTCTCCGTGCCGAACCCGCGGTACGGCGCGCAGCCGCGTTGCCCCACACGGACGCAACCGCCGCCCGAGCTTATGCGCTCGTGAGCCGCTCGACCTCCGCTTGCGTGCAGCGGCGGCTCAGGCGGCGCACGTGCGTCGTGCTCATGGACGAGCTGGACCTGCTCGTGACGCGCAAGCAGACCGTGATCTACAACTTTTTCGACTGGCCGCACCGGCGCCACTCACGGCTCGTGGTCATCGCCATCGCCAACACCATGGACCTGCCGGAGCGCATGCTCACGCAGCGGTCCGGGAGCCGCGGCGCTTCGTCAAGACTTGGCGGCGTGTGCTCATACCGGCGCCGGGCTTCCATCCGCGGCCGTGGGTCATTTACAGCATCGCCAGCCGGCTCGGCACCAACCGGATCACCTTTGAGCCGTACACGCACCACCAGCTCATCGAGATTCTGACCGCGCGCCTTCGCGGCGTCTTGGGTTCGCACTCCGTACGCGCCCGCACGCTTGGATAGACCGTGAGCTGGCTAACGAGACGCGCCTGCATGCCCGCTGCACGGCACGACGGTGCCCAGCGTTTGACCGCGATGCGGTGGAGCTGTGTGCGCGCAAGGTCGCCGCGGTCTCGGGTGACGCCCGCCGCGCGCTGGACATTTGCCGCCGCGCGGTCGACATTCGCGCCGATGCCAACGCGGCGGCGGCGGCGGCCGCGGCCGCCGCCGGGACGCCTGCGCCGGACCCGCGGCTGGTCGCGATGGAGGACATTGACGCGGCGCTCAAGGAGATGCTGGCTGCGACCTCGGTACTCGCCATCCGCTCCGCGGCGCTCCACGAGAAGCTCATGCTGTGCGCGCTGGTGGCGGCCACGCGGGCCACCGGCACCGCCGACGTGACGTTCAGCCAGCTGGCGGACCGCCACATCCAGCTGTGCCGCATGCACTCGCTCCGCATGCCCTCGCTCGCAGACCTGGCGCTGGTGTGCAGCCGGTACGTGCGCGGTGCGCACTGACACAAAACGGGTGAGCGGCTGGCCACTGACGCAAGTGCTGCGGCCTCTACCAAACGCAGGGCGGCGTGGCGTTAGGCTGGCGAGCGCGCGGCTGGTGCTGGCCGAGGGCGGGCGCGCGGAGCTCGGCCAGCGTGTGCGGCTGAACGTCAGCGAGGACGACGTCGCCTTTGCGCTGCGCAACGACGACATCATGCGGCGCATCCTCATGTGAACGTGCTTCCATTGTACAAAAGAAAAGAGAGTTCAAGCGATTGTACAGCACTACAATTCATCTGTACAGCATCTGCGTTTTTGCGATTCCTACGCGCGCCGGTCCGACGTCATGCGGTGTGCCGCGACACCCACGCCATCAGCCACTTCAGGTTGACGAGCGTGTACTTGAGCGCGCGCGTCCAATTCGCGTCGGGGTTGTACTTGATGGAAAAGTCCCCAATCTTGTCGCCGTTGATCCTGCGCCAGGAGCGGGTGCACGCGATGCACGCGATTGGCGTAGACCGCGCCGCGTGAGCCACGTCTGCGCCCTTTGGTCCATCGCAACGCCCGGCGCCGCGGCGTACGCATAGGGCAGCTTTAACATCTTGTCGGCCTTTTGGGCGTACGCAATGAGCTGGTTCATGCAGTCCAGGAAGGCGATCATGCCGTTGTCGAACCGCTGGCTCGTGCGGAAGAACGGCCGGTACTCCCCGGAGCCAAACCTAGCAGGGAGGACAGAAGAAAGCAGCGGCGGCGGCCCGCGTGAGCAGTAGGTCCCACGCGACGCTGTCCGCGGGCGCGCGAGCCGCACAGGTCGTAGGTGGCCTTGGGGTCGACGATGCGCTCAATGCGCGAAAAGCTGCCAGCTGGAATCAGCTTGTACCTGGTTCCCCCGCGTCGGAGGCGGGGCCGCGCGAACGACACCGTATCGCATCAGCGGTCGGCGCTCACGCTGCGCAGCCTGCGCTTGCAGGCGTACGTGGCAAACTCAAAGTGCAGCTTCCGGGCCAGCGTATGCAGCAGCAGCAGGGCCTGGCCCCACGCCGCGTTGATCTCGCTCCACTCCACCTGGACCGCCACCAGATCGACTGACGCCGCGGCGAAAGTGTCAGTCCGATTCAGCTGGCAACCCAAGCACGCGCGTCGGGCGCGAATGCACCATGTGGCCGGGCTCGCGTCCGAGGCGGCAGTTGTTGATCGTGCCAAAGTGCCCGTCGTGCCAGATACGGAAGACTTCGTCGTAAACCGACGTCTTGCGCAGTCGGTTCAGCTGCTCGGTGGCGTACGCGTGTTTGAGCAGCAGCGAGTCCCGCTCGCTCTGGAAGGCCTGCTGCTCATCCTGGAAGGCGTTCAGGTCGCGCCAGTACCTGCGCCGACGACCCGCACGGTGCGGGCCAACCTCGACGTTAGCCGCCGCCGCCGCCACCGCCGCGCCAGTACATTCCAAGGCGCCGCCGCGCGTACTGCTCCTCGAGCTCGCGCACTTCCCGGGCCTCCGCGTCCAGCTCGGCGGCGACGTGCTGGAGCTCGCCTTGCTCCTCGCTCACCTTGGCCAGCTCCGCCAGCAGGCGCTCTTCCTCGGCGCGCAGCTGCCACCCCGGCCGGGCCGCAGCCACACCGCGGAGCGCGCGGTCAGCAGACCCATAGCCGAGGTTGGCCTGCCGCATCATACGCGCCGTACTTGCGCGATCTCCGCGTCCATGCGCTCAATCGCGGCCTCGTCCAGCGACGCCGCCGCGTCCGAGGCCAAAAACTGCTCGTACGCCGCATGCTCGGCGTCGGCCTCCTTGATGGCCTCCTTGATGTCGTCTTGCAGCCGTTGGTTGCACTGCCGCCGCCAGCACGCACGAAGAGCGGCGCGTCTTCCATGAGCGACCGCTGAGCAACGCTCACGTTGCCGCCGCCGCCCATGGCGTGCCTCTTCGCAGAGCGGGTGGTCGTAGGGCGACAGCGTCGTCAGCACATCGAACAGCTTGGACGCGACGGTGAGCCGGTGCGGCGCCGGTGGCGGCGCCGCGGCGTCCCGGTCCGGCCGATGGTTCACAAGCACAAACTCGGGCTCGGCGCCGGCCCCGTCCGGCCGGACAACCTCGACGGCCTCCTCCGGGCCGCGGTGGGCGATCCGGCGCACGGGCACGTTGGCCGGAATCGCCTCTGCGTCGGCGTCGGCGGGGCGCGCCAGCGCCTGGGCGTCCGCCGGCTGCGGCACGGGCCGTTGGACTGGATCTGCAGTGAGCCGTCTGCGCGGAAGGGGCAACGCCACGGTCAAGGGACCGCCCGATCGCCCACGCGTGCGCCAGCCGTGTGCGCTGCCGCACCAACGAGGCTCGCGTAGCGTTCGGGCGTGAGGTCCGCCAGGGTCGGGTCGAGCCGCAGCGGGTTCTTGCACCGCTGGCAGACAAAGTGCACGGTGTTGGTGGCGAGGGCGCCAGCCGCCGCGCTCGCCGCGCCGCCAGTCGCCGCGAGCGACGGCGACATGGGCCAGACGGGCGACGCGCTGCCGACGACCGAGGCTGACGCCGGCGCGCTGGTGGCAGCCGCCAGGGGACTCGGCGCCGGCTGGGCGGCGAGGCCGTCCGGCGTCGCCGCCGCCGGCGGCGCGGAGCCCGCGGGGCCGTCGCCGCTGGTGGCGGCCATGGCAGGCAGCACGCAGAGCGACCGAGCGCTGCCCTTTGAAGGTCTCCCGAGTCCTGCCGCGGCGGCGGCCCCGGGCCGTGTCCTCCGCCGCCTCAGCGTCGCACCCCGCCACGGCTGAAGGAAGCGGATGACGTCACTAATGCGGCGGCCCTAGCCCTCGCCCTAGTTCAACCCTAACCCTAGCCCTAGACATGGGAGGGACGCCGCCCATGGACCCACAGACGACCCCGCCGCCCCCCAGCACCGGGACACGGGCATGGTCGTACGCGCGCGAATGCAGCATGCGCGCCGCATGGGCAGCCGCACAAACGCGCTGGATGGATAGGACAGGTCCAGTTCTCAGAGGTGCGGTTCTTTCCTCCAGCAGCGCTGTCCATACATCCGACGGATGACCATCTCTCGCGGGGCACTTTTCGCGCCATTTTAAGCGTGGGACGCCGCCGCGCGCGAACGCTGCACCATAGGACATCGCGCTAGGAACGCCACATCGCCTTATTTATAGTAAGTTAATTGGGGAGAGCCGCGTGTGTACTTTATAGGGTGGGTGGGAGCGTCTTGTGTGGTAGGCGCGTTTATGTTAGAGAAGCGCAGCGTCTCTGGTGCCGCCCCTGGCGACGCAAAAAAAAAAAAACCGCGCGCCCAGGTGCGTGATCAGCGCGTCCGGACGCGCCGGGACGCCAGGCGTCCTCCGCCGGCCCCTGCGCGCGTCACGCCGACGGGACCGTAACGCTGCTGCTGCAGGGGTGGACGCCACTTTTTTGCTGGTTAATTGCGATTAGGCGCACGCGCGGGACAACGCCCGGTGGCGCCATCGTGAGTTTTTCCTGAGCGAGCGGGCCATCCCTGCGGCGGCGCGATTGCGACGGCCCAGCGCTAGCGTTGGTGAATCGGCAAGGCGGCTGTTCACAACGTCGTTTCTTGCTGTGAAATCAAGGAAATCGTGCTCGCTGCTCCGTCGATCGACCCCCCGCACACCCACCTGAAGCGCGCTGTCAAGCCCTGCCAGGCCGGCCTGTTGGCGCGTGCGCCTCGGCGACGCCGCCCGGGGTTCTCGGCACGCGGCCTGCACCTGCACTCTGATCCGCCGCTTCGGAGCCGGCTGCTAGCGCGGGACCATGAACTCGGCCATCGAGCGCGGCGCGTGGCTCGACTTGCCGAGCCCATCCGCAGTGGGCCACGCCATGCCGCCCGCCATTACCGTCGACGGCGCCACGCCGACGGCCGCGCGGCCCACCACCGCCGACGGAGGCCTGCTCGGCGCCGGTTCGCCCTGGGCGGCAAGCAGCGGCGGCCTGTATTTGGGCCCCCCGGCCAACGAGCCGCGGCGGAGTCCCAGCGCGGGCGCGTCGCTGCACATCGATTTTGGCCACGGCACGGGCCTGGCGAGCAACGGCGACCCCAGCAGCTATGGCTCGCCGCGGCTCGTGTCGTCGCAGCCGACGACGCCTTTCAGCGTGGCCGGCGCGCCGCCGCCGTCGTACGACGCCATGTGGGCGCTCGCCGCGCTGGCCGCGGCCAACTCGTCGTCGACCAGCGTGGCCGACCGCGACCTGGCCTCGCTGTCGTCCATGCAGCTGCCGGCGCCCAACCCGACGCGCCCGACGCCGCTGGTGCCGCCGCGCAGCGCGACGCTCGCTTACGGCGGCGGCATGCCCGGTGCGCCGCCGCGCGAGAACGCCTACGGACCCGCGTCGCCGCTCGGCCGCTCCATGTCGATGGCAACGCCGCGCGCCGCCGGCTTCAACGGGTTTGGCGGTGGCCCCGTCAAGGGCGAGCCCGGCGTCGGTGGGTTCGGCACCGGCAACCCGACCGCGCTCTCGGTGCCCTCCACGCCCACGGGCCTCGCTGATCCCAACCACGGCCGGTACGTCGCCACAACGGGGGCCGATGCAAAAAGGACGGGGACGATGTGCATTTTTGCTCACATTCGCGTTCGGTCTCGCGGCGGTGGCGCGGTGTACTTGGTGGGCCAGGCCGTTCAGCCCCGGCCACGGAAAGACCGGCAACGGGCAGTGCCGCCGCAACGGCGCGGGCACGCCGATCTCGGACGATCCGAAGCGGGCGTCGCTGTACAAGACCGAGCTCTGCCGCTCCTTTGAAGAGTCGGGCACCTGCCGCTACGGCGCCAAGTGCCAGTTTGCGCATGGCCTGGGTACGTGCAGGGGGTTTGAGTTTTGTCCGGGCAGTCTGACCGTCTAGACGCTAACCCGCCAGCGGTTCCCACGCACGCTGCGCGCTCCGTCCGACAGCCGAGCTCCGCGTCGTGAACCGGCACCCGCGGTACAAGACCGAGATCTGCAAGACGTTCCACACCGTCGGCACGTGCCCCTACGGCCGCCGCTGCCGCTTCATCCACAACGAGCCGATCGCGGGGCAGAGCAGCAGCGGCGCTCTGAGCGCGTCGTCCTCGCTGCTCTACCTGTCGTCGCTGGCTAGCAACGACGCCGCCGAGCTCGCCCTGGGCAGCGAGGTGCGCGCGGCCTTTTCTTTTCTTTTTTCTCGCGGGGTTGGGTGGCCGGGTGGAAAGCCACCCATTGCTAACAGGGTCGTGCTTGGGGACCGTGTGGCCTGCTCCGTCTTAGGTGGATTCGAAAGAGGTGATCGACAGCTACTTTGGCTCGCTGCGTGCGACCTCCGAGACCGACGCCCGGGTGCCGCTGACGCCGTCCGCCATCACCACCGACCTTGTCACGCGGGCCGTGCGGAAAGCGTACGACCACTCCGCCTGCCACCCGCCGGCAGCCACGCCCCTGCCTGCCGTCGCTGACCCTGCCCCGTCGTACATGTACTTGCGGTGTGTCGCGCTATTTGGTGCGCAGGCCGCCGCTGACGCCGCGCCTGAGTGACGACGCCACCGTGCCGGACGGTGCAGCGTCGGCGCGTCTGGCGAGCCTGGGCGGCTTCAGCTCCGACCGGATCTCGCCGGACGAGCGCGACGTGCCCGTCCACCGCCCGGGTCCGTGCGATGTGCCCGGCGGCGCCCGCTCGGTGTCGCCGACCGAGCCGCCCGTGCGCCGCCTCCCAATTTTCCGCAACCTCGACCCCTCGGCGTCGCCCACCGACTAGGCGCGCGCCGGCCGGCCGTGGCAGACCAATGTGATTTATTCGCGCTCGTGCGCCACCCCAAATTCTCGATCTGAAGAGCTAGCTGCGTCCAAATTTTGGCGTTCCATTGGCTATGCGGATGGAGCTAAAAAAAGCTTAATTATTCAGGGTCACTTCATTATTCTGGGCATTACTTATACGTGCGCGCAAACGCTCGCACCATTAAGTCACAATTGCATCATTTATTTGTGCGCGAGAACGAGCGTTATAGTACCCTTGTACACCGCTGTACAACGTTATATACATGCAGAGCGAGCTAACTCGAGAGCTAACTCACAGGGGCGCCGGTAGCCGGGTCGACAGCCAGCACCACCGCCGCTGCTGTCGCCGCCGATCGCGGTGGCCGTCCAGACTGCAATGGCGGCAGCGGTATCTTCTCCCGGGGCGTGAGACTGCTCGTCGAGTTGGACGCCAAGACAGCGTACACCTTATTGGCTTCCTCGGGGTCCTCGCCGCCGTACGGCGCGCGCGCCAGGTCGATGGTGACCTCTGTAAGCATCACGCCTCCTAATGCGACGGGTGAAGCCATCGGTCAGTCGCCGCCGCACGCATCTGCGTGCTTACGGTGGCACGTGCAGCAGACCTTTCTGTTCCATGGCCAGCTCGCGGAAGTAGCGTGTTCCGACGTAGACGCACGGGCACTGCGATGCGATCGTGCCGGCGGCGGGGCGGCAAGCTGGTTAGTGGCGCTGGACCCTTGTGTGTCCTGGACCCCCAGCTTCGAGCCGTGGCCGTACACAACAGATGATCGGCAGCAGGATGCCCGCGATCGCCAGCCCAACAATGCCGCCAATAAAGTTGCTGCAGAGGTCGCTTGCATAGTCGGTCACTGGCGACCAGCGGCACGCTCACCGGACGGCGACCGCCCTGTCAGCAAAATTTTCTCTCGCGTGCGCTGTCAACGTACTACGAGGCGGACGTACGGTCCGGATCGGACGAACTCGAGTCCCCGATGATGGTGACGATGGTGATCGAGTTGTTCGAGTTGCAGATGAACTGGATGTTGTCGTACTCGTACGTCCCGTTCACCGAGTTGTTCACCGCCGACATACTGATGATGATCACTTGCGAGAACAGGATCACCGTGAGCGTGATCAGCGCCATCAGGCTGCCGAGGTACTGCAGGCCGCGCTCGCCCCAGACCCAACTGGTGGCAGCGACCGCGTCAGCCGCCGCCGCCGCCGTCGCCTTGGACACCCCCCGCGCTTCGGGCCGAACGTCGTACCAGCTTGAAGTAGAAGAGGCGGCGCCGGTAGGCGCCGTAGATGCCCAGGAACAGCACGATCATGAACATGCTGTACGCGGCGATGCTGGCAGCGGCGCCCGCCCGCACAGACGGCCGCACAAACCAGTGCTGCAGCGGCGACCGTCAGTGAACGCGTCGCCCCGCCCCGCGGCCGTTTCCCCGCGCACCCCCGCACGCACAGCACAAACAGCCACGGTGACACGCCCATGTTGTTCATGAGGTCCGGGTTGAGCGCAATAATGACGATGGGGTCCGCCAGGTACAGAAAGACGAGGACGGTGAGGACCGCCATGGCCGCGAGGTTGATCGTCCGCCACTCGCGGACCCAGCGGAACATGGACGGGATGGTGGGCGTGACCTCGCGCAGCGCGCGCACAAACTCGTGGGCGCGCTCCTTCCGGCCCTTCTCCGGCGCCGTGGCCTCCTCCACGTCCTCGTCGCGGTCGCCATCCGCCATCAGGGCCGGGTCGTCAAAGTTGAGCGACGCGTGCGTGAGCGCGGTGTCCGACAGCCGCCGGTCGATCGGCTCGAGGCTCATGTCGGACCCGCGCGGCATCCGTGTCCGGCCGAGGGCCGGGGGCGCGGGCGCGCCGGCCAGCCCGTCGGGCGTCGGGGCGCCGGAGGCCGAGCTCGACTCGCGCGCGACGTTGGTGTACGAGTCCACGACGACGAACGATGACTGCGAGTGCTGGCGCGTGGACGGGCTCGACGGCCCGCCGCCGAGGCCGCTGTCCACGTTCGAGGTCGGGTCGCTGTCATTGTCGCTGTCGGCCACGCCGGCGGCCGCCGGCGGCAAATCCAGGCTGGTATCGGACGCCGGCGCGTTGCGCAGGTGCGCCATTCGCCCCGCTCGCCGCGGCGGGCCGCTTGGCCCAGCGGCCTACCAGTACTAGGTCTGCGCGCGCATCACAACACACCCCAGGGACGCTTGCTTCCGGGCAACGGCAGCGCCTGAACCTCCAGCCCGAATGCTAACGTGCTACGACGACGGTTTTAGAGCCCCGTGGTTCCCCCCCGTGGTTAATAGGCGGGCGGCGGCGATTAGCGCTCCTGGGCGGCGGCGCGGCTCGTCGTTGTCGGGCGCCCACGTCGCGTGCCAGGTCGCGGTGGCATGTGCGGTTTCTCTCACCCAATTCTGCCACACGTTTCACCCCCGCCACCCGTTTCTGCCTGCCGCCCTGCCATTTCGCTCAGTGGTATTCCACCCCAGGCGTCCTTGTTCCACTTAATTCCACCCACTCTGCTGCGTCTCTGAACTAGAATTGTCAACTTAAATGGGAGCTACTCTATACTGTTTTAATAATGTACTAGTACCGTCACCCAATTCTGCCGTTAGGTCCGCCGGTTGTCTTCCGCTATTCTACCCGAGAGAACCACATGAAAGCGGGCCCTCAGCTGTAGTGTATTTCAGTCCTTTGACGCCTTCTGCCGCTGGGACGTGGTTGACTGGCGCCAAGGTTTCACTGGCCATCGACGCCGACGATCTTGGCCAGTGCCGCGCGACGCGCACGACCCCGCAACCATGGTGGTGCGTACCGCGGCTCGCTTGGCGTGCCCTTCATCCCACCCGCACACACGGCTTTCGGCTCACTGTGCGGGGCTGGCTGCGTTCCCGTCCGCCCCGCGCGCTCCGCAGAAGCTGCAGGTGCGCCTGCGCGCGCGGCTCGACCACGTCGCGTCGCTGGCGATCCCGCTGGACTACACCTACGCGTTCAAGGTCAAGTGCGCCAGCTGCAACGAGCAGCACGACAAGCCCGTGGAGCTCACACGAACGGTGCGCCGAGGCCGCCGCCGCGACCCCACGGAAAGGCTCCACCCCGGCGCTCACCGTGGACGACGGACGCGGCGAACACTGCTGCGGCCGCTGCGCGTGTAGGAGAAGCACGAGATTCCGGGCTCCCGCGGCGAGGCGCACCTCGTGATGAAGTGCAAGTTTTGCCGGCGCGACATGACTGTCGGTACGCCGGCCGTCCCAGGGACCGCATTGGCGCGCCCGGACGGCCAATCCGCTGACGCGGGCAGCAGTGTCGCCCGGATCGCCCACCTGCACGTCATGTTCTCCTCAGAGATCCTCCCGGAGAAGGGCTCGGAGGTCGGTAACCTCACCGCCGACAGCACCGGTTACGTGCCCTTTGGCACGTTTGATGCCCGAGGCATTGAGCTGCTCGAGTTTCTGCCGCGGGTAACGCGATACGCTTCTACGCATGGCCGAATGGCACCCTACCCGGCCCCTAATCCCTAGCGCTGTATCACGCTACGTGTGAGGCACTGCTAGTCGGGCTTCATCGCCACGAGCGACGCGTCCAGCAAGCGCTTCGAGGACATTGACCTGTCCGACGGCGAGTGGGCCGACTACGACGACGACGGCAACGTCGCTGTGGGCGTCTACGAGCTGGAGAGCCAAGTGGTCACTGCCTAGACGTACTCGCTATGTAATGTAGGCGGCGGTGTCGGAGGCCATTTGTACAGCGTCCGCATGTCAGCAGCTGCGGGCACCCTTCGTACCCATCGCATCGCTATCTTTGGCCGCATTGGTGAAATCTCTCGCCGAGGGCTCGCCCTGTACGCAGCGGCATAGCCCTGCCCCTGCATCCTAGTCTGCCTGCGTTACGTTTCATGCGTTGCGCGTTGCGCGTTGCGCGGTTGACGTGGCGCGCGCCAGTTTGAAACGTCGCAGAAAACAACCCGCGCCGCTTTCTGTTCCGCGCGCGGCTGCGCCGCCGCCATGGACCGCCCGTTCCCCTCGCGGGCCTCGTCGTCGGGCGACTTCGCCCCCGACGAGCCCAGCAAGCCCTACGGGCTGCCGCGGACCATGGAGGAACACCGCGAGTTCCTCAAGAACTACAAGGTGCGGCAAGGAGCAGGCGACGGAAGGGAGCGAGGCGCCCGCTTACCGCGCGCGGCCGACCGCCGTCGTTCCTGGTCCCTGCAGCTGCGGCCCGAGGACACCGAGGTGCTCCGGAACTGCAGCGAGCGCGTCATCTCGGACAGTACGTGGGGAACGTGAGGCGTGGCGCACCGGCGCCCCCACATCTAACGCGACTGGATGCGGAACGCGCGCTTCGCCTACACGCAGCGCTGCTCGGCGCCGCCTTTGGCTTCACCGCCATGCGGATCTTCAGTGCGTGCCGTGGGGCTATGTCTGTGGCTGGAACAAACGCTGGTCTAATGGCGTGCGGCCAGCGCGCTTCCCTGTCTGTTGCGTTTGTGCAGCAACGTTCCGCCCGATTGCGGTGCCTATGTGGTCGCGGCTGGCCTACACAAGTACGCCAGGCGTCGTGGCAGCAGAGCCGTCTTTCGGCGACCGCTAACCCCGGACCGTGGGCGTCCTTCCGCGAACGCGTCGCCAGCGGCGACGCTCGCCGGCGGCTACATCGGCCAGAGCCTTGCGCGCAAGTCATGCCTGGACCTGCTCATGAAGACCAACACGCCGCTGGCCCAGGAACTGCGGCGCATGGCGTACGCGCGGTCGCTGCGCGCGTTTCGCCAGAGCTGGCCGCCGCTCACCCCCACCTGGATGGCCGGTCCCTGCTGAGCGGATTCTGGCGTACCAGGGGCAAGGGCGACACCGAGCCGAAGGGCACCGTGGTCATGCCGGACGGGCGCACGGTCAATGTGGCCGACATTGACATCAAGCCGACCAGCGAGTGCGCCCCCGCCGCCCGCTGACCCCGAGGCGCAACGCGCGCGCTGACCGGCTGTGCTGCGACGGATGCGTGCCCTGCGTTGTGCCTGTGGCTCAGCGAGTTTGCGCCGGACGATCCCGACCCGGAGCGCCTCCTCCAGCAGCAGGCACGGCAGGCGAGCGCGGAGAGCGGGCAGCGCTCCTTCCAGGACCGCAGCCGGGGCGGCAGGCGGCTGTCGCCGCCGCTGGAGCAGACGGACCGCGACGCGCGTCGCGACGCGGACCCGCACCACGACGACCACGCCGCTGCCGCGCCGCCGCGCCTGTGGACAGACCACGACCGCTTGCCGCACGCGACGTCGCCCGACGGCTGGGGCGGCCCCCACCGGGACCACCCGCCCGCGCCCGACCGTGGGCAGTATGCGGAGGACCGCGGCCACGGTGGCGACGGCCAATACGTCACATGGGAAGAGGTAGGCGCCGCGGGGGAAGGGGCGGCCCATGGCGCGGGCTCGGCTGGACCGGCATTGACAGCGCTGCGGAAATCGGACTTGTTAACTTTCGCCCCCCTGCAGATTCGTCGTCGCCACCACTGACAGAGCCAAATCCGATGCACAGATGTACAGCGTACTACTTACTAACAACCGACACGAACGACAAAAAGAAATCGCTCGCGCATGTTGTTACCGACGGGGTTCGAACCCGCGATGGGAATTACCCAGAGGATCTTAAGTCCGCCGCCTTAACCACTCGGCCACGGTAACACGTCATCAGCGATTTCAAAAAGTCATCGCTTCGAGCAAGGCTCGTGTCTGGATAAATCGTTATAACCCTGTGGACTGACGTAATCGATTTTCGCGGGCCGGCGGCGGCGGCCGCGGCGGCGGCGGCGATCGCGCTCGATTCGGCGGCGTTCCGGGGTGACCAGCGCAGCCACGCAGGCCCCGGGCAAGGCCGCAGCGAGCTTAGCAGGCGGACGTGCTGCTGGTCGTCGGGATGGCGTCGAACATGCACTGGACGTGGCTGGCCGCCGGGGCGGCCGTCGCGGCCGTGGCGCTCGCCAACGTCAAGTCGTGGCCGTTCATGTACCACCTACGCCTCGGCGCGTCGACGCTGCTCGAGACGTGGCGCCACGGCCCGGTCCGCCTCGGCGAGGTGACCGTCGTCCGCTGCCGCGCCACCATCGACGACCTCGACATCAACGGGCACCTGAACAACGCGTAGGGGCCGCGCGTCGCCGCGTGTGTGGGCTTGCGCGGCCGTCCCTCCGCTGACCGCCTTCCCGACGCAAGTGTGCGCGCCCCCGGCCGGCCAGCATGTACAACAAGAACGCCGACCACGGCCGGGGCGCGTACCTGTACCGGCTGCTCCACGCCCGCGGCCTGCACAAGCGCTACCGCATCTTCAACGGCGGCGTCTCGATGGTCTTCAACCGCGAGATCAAGCCCTTCCAGGCGTACGAGATCCGCACCCGCATTGCCGGATGGAACAAGAAGTGGATTGTTCTCGTCCAGGTTCGGCGCCCGGGCCAAGCTGGCATGGAGCGGGCATCCGGCGGCGGCTGACGCCGACCGCACGCGGACGGTGGGGGGTGGCGAAGCATGGCACGCCAACGCAGACCTTCCATGCGGGCGGGCGGCGCGTCGCGCACAGTGCTTCCAAGATGGTCGTGAAGGAGTTCTCGGGCAAGACGGTGCCGCCGGAAGAGTTCTTTGCCGCCGTCGGCTGGGACCTGGACCAGCTGCGGGAGACCTGCGTCGGCTGGGAGGACGTCGTCGAATCCCTCCTCGCCTTTGAGAGCGCCCTGGCGGTCACGGCCGAGAGCCTGGAGACCACGGCCCACCAGCAGTGACGGGCGCCGACGCCGTCCCGCGTCAAACCGTATGCATACAGGGCGACTGTACATTCTCCCACGCCGCACATCGTCCGCCGAGTCCAAACTGTACAGAGCTGCGCCATGTTCCCGCTCGACCACGCTGGGGCGGCTGCGCCTCATGCGGGGTCGTAGTCGTACACCGTAAAGTCGTCGTAGAGCAGCTGGCCGGTGGCGTCGTAGTGGAGCATGTCGTAGCAGTTCGGGCAGTAGAACATGGGGTTCTCGTTCGCCAAGCGGTCGCCGTACGCCACGTACCTGCGCGACCAGCCGTCCCCGAACGACGGATTGGCAGCGACGCACGTTAGGGCAACCACGTCCCGCCGCCACGCAGTGTCGGCGCCACGCAACACACTTGGACGGGTACGTCTCGCAGACGCGGCACTTGGGCCGCCGCGTGCGCGCCTGGAAGGTGAGCAGGGGGTACGCGGCGCGGTCCTGCTCGTCAGAGGGGTGCAGCAGGCTGCATCCGGCAACTTGCAGCGGCCGTGTCCGGGTGGGTTAGGTCGCATCGGTCGGTCAGCGAATGGAGCCATCGGCCACGAACCGTATGGCAGTGATCATGAGGACGTGCTCGCAGTTGCCCTGGTGGCAGTACACGTACGGCGTGGCGGTCCGCACGGTCAGGTCCTCCCAGCGGGTGTCCTCCATCTTGGCCGCGCTGAACCCGGTCAGGTGCGGGTTGTTGCGCTGCCGCTCAGGGTCGGCCGCCCACTCCAGCACCGGCCTGCGCACCCGGCCAGTCCGAACACAGCGGCCGCGCGCATCGCCGTCGTGAGCTGCCGCATGGACCCGTGGCCGCCGCCGGCGCGGTTCCCGTCCGCGCGTACGCGCTGTAGTCCAGGTTTTCCGGCCGCCGCATGTCGTTGTAAAACACCTTTTCGATCAGGAAGTAGCCCGAGTGCCGCGTGGGGCCGTCCAGCAGGCGGTCCGTCGGGCAGTGCAGGCAGTCGCGAAGCTCCGCGAGCGTCTGGCTGCCGAGCACCAGGAACTCGCGCAGCTTGACGCCCGGCCGGTGCGGGTAGTACAGCGCCACGCTCAGGACCACCTCCGTGGGCGCCAGGGGCGTGCGGGGGACGCGGCTGTCGCCCTTGTCGGCGCGGGTCACGCGCCGCAGCGTGTCGCCGCCGTGGTCCTCCGCGCCCGAGTGGTCCCCGGCCGCGCCCTTGCGGAGCAGCGACAGGTGGTTCACCTGCTTGCGCGGCTTGGTCCGCTCCACCAGGTTGGCGATGATTCTGCCCGTCGCCCGACGCCGGTGGAGATGGGCGAGCACGGGGTTAGATCGGTCACGCCTGGCAAACGCCGAAGAAGACGGGCGTCGCCGTACTGGACGTTCCGCAGCGTGGTCAGGTGCGACGACTGCAGCCGCTGCCGCAGCTGCGCCACGAGCCCGGTCGTTCCTGACTCCTCTTCGTTGGCTGGCGGCTGTGCCGCCGCCGGCGTCGACGCGTCCGCAGCGTCCGTTGCCGTGGGCTCGCTCTTCCGGCGGCGCTTACTGTTCCGTGCAAGGAAACCTTGTGTGGACCTTCGAGCTAGCTCAGCTCGTCGCAGGACCGCGCAGTCCACGCAGGCAGCCGCACGCACGGACCTGGTCGGTGAGCCGGTGGCCCCTGCCTCCCGCAAGCTCATGATGGCCTGCAGCAAGGGCCCCGAAAAATGCGACGCCGCGTCCTCGACAATGTCGTCGACGCTGCGTCGCCGCCGAGACAAGCGCCCGCCCAAGCTCCGTCAGCGCCAGCCCAACAGGCTCCGTGCCCCTTTTGTACGTCGCCGTACCGGCAGGCCGCCTCGGCCTTGGCCCACTCGTCGGCGGGGCAGTCGGGCGCGTCGTGGAAGAACGCGTCCTGGGCGTAGCGGCCGAGCGCCGCGGCGAAGCTGTCGCGAAACGCGGCGACGTTAATTGGCGCGGACGCGTACTGCGGTCGGTCCGCGTGGCCGAGCATCGTCGGGATGGTGACGGTGAGGGACGGCAGGGCCGGGCCGGGCGGCGCGGCGGCCGCCGCGGCCGGGCCGCTTCGGTGGCTCGCCATCTTTTGTCGTTTTTGGCGCGACTCTGCCGCGTTCTGCCGCTGTTCCGCCTATGTCTGCCGCGGGATTGTCTGAGGAACGCGGCCCTTTTGTCCAATGTGTCACATTCGCGGGACGCCCCCAAACAGGCGGCCAGCCTCCACACGACGAACGCGAGAGATCTGCATGATCTACCTACTGCCGCCGCCGCCGTACCCCCTCCTTGCGTACGCGGAGCTAACCAACCGCCATGGCGGCGGCCGCGCAGCCGCAGCCGGACCGCACGCCCGTGCTCGTCGGCGTGGGCGACTACACCCACCGCGACAAGGGCAAGCCCGTGCACCCGCTCGAGGTGCTCACCATTGCGACGGAGCGCGCCCTCGCGTCGGCGTCGCCGGACGAGGGCGTGCGCCAGGGCCTCGCCCGCCTCATAGACTCGGTAGTCGTCGTCCAGGTCAACTCGTTCGAGTACGCGGACGGCAACGAGCGGCTGCCGGCGCGGCTCGCGGACGCTGTCGGGGCCACGCCGCGGCGCCTCGAGTACACCAAGGTCGGCGGCGAGAACCCGCAGGTCCGTGCGCCAGGCCCCCGCAGCACGGTGCCGGGCACGCAAGGGCGGAAAAGGGCTGACCGCTGGCTGCGACGCGCGCACGGCGTTTTTTGCACCCGCCTAGTTGGCCGTCAACAAGGCCTGCCTCGCCTTGGAGCTCGGGGAGGTCAAGGCCGTCCTCGTGGCCGGCGCCGAGACCGCCGCGTCCGCGGCGCGCGTGGCCGCCAATGACGAACTCCTCAAGGCGTACCCCGCGGGCGGGACCAAGCTGCCGGAGCTGGACAGCTGGTCCGACGAGCAGATGAAGTACCGTGGACGGCGCCTGTGGCCACGTGCGGCAGCCAGGGTATGGCGGTGCTAACGCCGGTAACTTCCGCCGTCGATGCGGGGAGGCGGGGGCGCCACGGCTAGGTACGGGCTCACCATGCCGTCGCGCGTGTACCCCCTCATCGAGACGGCCATCCGTGCGGCGTCCGGCCGGACGCCCGAGCAGCACGCGCAGTACATGGGCCAACTTTTCGCTCGCTACAGCGGCGTACGTCTCGCGGCCCAATCCAAAGACGAAGTGGTCGTGTAGAGAGCCCAGACTCATCGAGCCGGGACTCTGGGCGGGTTGACACCCTCACCCTAGGTCGCTGCGCGCAACCCCAAGGCGTGGACGCGCACCGCCTACACGGCCGAGCAGATCGCGACGCCGACCGCCAACAACCGCTACGTGGTCTACCCCTACACCAAGCTGATGAACGCCTTCCCCACGGTGGACCAGGCCGCCGCGGTCATTCTAACCACCGTCGACCACGCGCGGCAGCTGGGTGCGCGGCGGCGGATGCGGGTGGTGGCGCTGTGTTTGTGGCTGACCGCGTACCGCCCTCGACGGTTTTCCGGTAACGTGCTCCAGGGATTCCGGAGAAGCTGTGGGTGTACCCCATGGGTGGCGCCAACTTTGTGGACGTGGACAACGTCGTCGACCGCCTCCGATTGGACGAGTCGCCCGCCGTGCGCCAGTGCGCCGCGCGGGTGATGCGCGGTCGATGGAGAATGGTCGCTTTGTGCTGACGGCCACAACGCGCGGCCACCACCTGTCGGCGCCCTCGCAGCGCCGCGCGGCTCGCGCTGGACCAGGCCGGCGTGACGATCGACCAGGTCACGTTCATGGACATCTACTCGTGCTTCCCGTCCGCCGTCCAGGTGCGGCCTCAGCGCTGCGTCCTTGGCCGTGGCACCAAAACATTAACAACTGGTGCAGCTGCCTGCCCGCACGCTTCTGCCCGCGGCGCAGATTGCCCTGAAGGAGATCGGCATCTCGGCGGCGGACGCGCGCGAACTGACCGTCACCGGCGGTACGTCGTGGCCGCCCGTGCTTTCATATGCGCGTTCTGGCACCTGCTAAGCGTAGGGTCTGCTTCATGCCCAGGGGACCGGCCACCAGGCCTGCCCTACTTTGGCGGCCCCGGCAACAACTACAGCATGCACGCCATTGTCGAAGGTGTCACCCACGCCGCCCCATGCGCCCGTCACCCCGACGCCGCAGGCTGATGGCCCGACGCGCGCGCGTCGTCTTTGGGAGGGCACCCGCAGTGGCGGAGCGGCTGCGCCGGGCCGAGCACGGATCGTCGGTGGCGCTGGTGTGGGCCAACGGCATGTACGTCACCAAGCACGCAATCGGCGTGTACGGCCACCGGCCCGCGCGGCGGTCGTGGCAGGAGCAGTTCCTCCGGCTGCCGCCCGTCCAAGAGAGCATCAAGGTCCGTGCGCATTCTCGCGTGGCTAGCCCGTCTGGCGCGGGCGAGGCCTAACGGCACACGCCCATCGGCCCGGCGAGCGCACGCGCGACAGGCAAGCCATCACCCGCCGCTGCTGGCGCGCTACGAGGGCTTGGCGCGCGTCGAAGCGTACTTTATCACGCACGGCCGGCCCACGTACGTCGGGCCGCCTCCCTGCTCCTGCGAGTGGCATTACAGGCCGTCCCACCAGACGCACCCGTTCTCTCGGTGTAGCCGTTCGCGGCGCGCAGCAAAAAGGACAAGCAGGCTGGGGCGAGCGGGGCGCCCCAGTGGGGCGGGGCGCTGGTGCGCGCCGTCGAGGCTGGGCCCGGCGTCTCGGACTCGCCGGCGCGGCGGGTGCTCGCGCGGCTGGACCGCAAGCGTACGGGCGGCACAGTCCGCACCGAACCCGAGGCGAACGCGTTGCGCTCACCGGCCGCTCCTTCCCCGTGGTCCCGCTGCCCATGGCGCAGACTTTGATCTGGCCGCCCTGGAGAAGACCGAGTTCGTGGGCCAGCTCGTGCGGGTCGTCTACGACGCGGCCGACGACAGCAACGTCCTCGTGCCCGCGGCGTCGCCCAAGCTGTGACACTGCCACAGCGAAAGGAGAACGCTGCCGTGTTTATACCGCTTGTGCCTATACAAGGATCCGAGCGTGACAAAGTAATCACGCGGCGATGACGGAGAGACCTCGGCGGGGCCGAGCGCAAACCGGTCGGCAGCGCCGCCGGGGGGAAGCCTCACGCGGTGGCGGCGGGGCGGCGCCGGTACCGCACCTTGTAGTGGGTCGGCAGTGCGACCATGGAGGTGTAGTCGCCCTTGGGCGGCTGCCCGATGAGCTCAAACTCGAAGCGGCGGTTGAGCGCAGCCACGATGGACTTGACCTGCAGGTAGGCAAAGTTCTCGCCGATGCACTTGTGCCGGCCGGCGCCGAAGGGGATGTACGCAAACTTGTGGATGTCCGTGTCCCGCGTGAAGCGCTCGGGGTCGAACTGGTCCGGGTTCTTCCACACGCCGGGCAGGCGGTGCGTCGCCGACGGCGACGCGCAGATGTACGAGCCCGCGGGGATGACCATGTCCTTGTACTGGAGGTCGTGGACGACCTGCGGGCGCCAACGCGCGGGCGCGGTGGCGCGCGACCAAAGTTAGCCATAAGAGCAGCGCGTCCGCGCACCGACCACCCAGTCCGCAGCGGACGCACGTAGCGCATGATGGTGACGAGCGGCGGGTTCAGGCGCAGGCTCTCCTTGACGCAGCTCTCGAGCAGCTTCAGGTTGTCCACGGTGTCAAAGTCGAGCGCGTGCAGCTTGCCGCCCTGCACCTCGACCTGCTCCTCCAGGATCTTGGCCCTGTGGTGGCGGCGCGGTGCACAGCCACCATCTGGGCGTGCGGGGTTCCGTCGTTAGGGAATCGGCGGCACCTCATCCGCCCGTGCCGCCCGCCCAATTCGGCACCGTACTGCCACTCGGGGTGCGCGGTCAGCTGCGCCCACAGCCAGGAGAGCGTGGCGGACGAGGTGTGCTGGCCCGCCATGAGGAGCGCAATCATGAGGTTGGCGACCTGGTGGTCCTTGAGCGGCTCGCCGCTCTTGTAGTGCGCGTTCATGAGCGTGTTGAGCATGTCCTCGTGCTCCTGAGCGGGACCGCCCGCGCCGGCCACGGCGGAGGGCAGCGCGCGTTGGGTTGGCCTTTCCATCGTCCTGGCGGGGGGCGACGCGGCGCCTACCTGCTCCGGGTGGGCACGGCGCTCCTTGATGATGCTCACAAACAGGTTGCTCAGCTTGAGCTGCGCGGCGTCGCGGCGGGCGTTGGCCGGGAACGGCACGTTCGGGAGCATAAAGTTGAGGGGCGTGAAGCCGTTGTCCAGGTCCGAGTACAGGCGCGCGACTGGCCCGGCGGCGGCAGCCCCCCGGAACTGCGCGGCGATCACATGCGCTCAGCTTCCGCTGCCGCCGGCGGATGCAGCAGCGATCGCGGGTGCGCACCATCGGTGGAAAGCCGCTTGCGGATCTCGTCGCCCATCAGGCACGACGACGCGGTCAGGATGGTCAGCTCGGCCATGGCGTCGTTGACGTCGATGACGCCCTCCTGGCCCCAGTTCCTGGCGAACGGCCGCTCGTGACCGGTGGGGCAACGATGTGTCAGCACCGAGCGCATCGTGCGCGCCGGTGCGGGTTCGGCAGCGCACGCACTTGGTGTAATCCACGACCTCCTGCTCGATGCGCGGCACGTAGATGCGGAACATCTCCGGCGTCAGGTTGCTCTTCACCATCCTGCCGGTGGCGGCGCCCCCTCCCGCGGCCCATGCACGCAAGCGGCGCGTCAGGGCGCTTTTGCGGTGGCCCGGGTGGCCGCAGGCGGTTCGACACACTTCTTCTGCTCGACCAGGACCGAGTACGGCACATCGTAGACGACGTCCTTGCCAAACACCGGCACGGTGAGCGGCGCGTAGGCCTTCTCGGCGCTGACGTCCTCGTGGCGCGCGTTGAAGAACGCGTCGAGGCTCTCCGGCGTGACAAAGTAGGTCATCCGGCGGCCAAAGAGCAGAATGGTGAAGACCTCGCCGTACTGTTTGCCATGGGCACGGCACGGACCTAGGCGGCCGTTTCTGGCCGTTAGCGGTGGCACGGCCAAGCTGTCGGTGCTGGGTCCCGCTCGCCCACCTTCTTGTAGTTGCTCAGCAAAAAGTTGACGGGGTGGACGCCAAAGGCGAACATGGAGCCCAGCACCGGGAGCCAGTACGGCACGAACGGCGGCTCCGGCCGAGCGCGGCGCTATACGTAAAGCCGAGTCAGGCAGGCGGCAGGCGGCCCCGGCCAGCCTGAGCCTCGGCCGGGCGCGGCGCGGGCCGCCACAGCACCCCGTCGGGTTTCCGTACCGGCTTGGTGAAGACCAGCGCGACGAGGATGGCCAGAACCGTCGCGGCCGCAATCTTGGGGTGCGCGACGACCGCCTGCCAGGCGGCCTGCGCCAGCCGCTGCACTCGCTCCATGGCTCCGACGCGTACGTGCTACGTAGCTGCGTGCTGAACCGTTGCTCGACCCTCACCTGAATCGCCCCCCGTGTCTGCGTTCGCGGTCCGAGCCTCGCGCGTCGCCCTGCGGTGCCCTACCAAGCCGGCTCTCTGTTGGTCCGCCGCCCCGCAGCCGCCTGCAGATCGCACGCCACACCGGCAGCGCCGTCTGCTTTTGCCGTTGCCGTTCCCGTTCCGATGCCGGCGACGTCCCGGTTCCGGTTGGTGCGCCGTCGCTGGTGCGCTCGCGGCCGCCCGCGTCCGATGACGTGTCTGGCGCCAATCATGGTCGACGCTTCCGGCGGCCCTCCGCGGGCAGCGCGGTCGCAGCCGCGAAGCGCTGTTTTCCAAGCGAGGCCGAAAAATCAGGCAATCGGCCGCCGAGACATTTCGCGCGCGCTGATTGGCTGCCGCCGCCGTCACGCTCCTCCACCCCCCGGGCCGGGACACCACACGGTGGCAAACGGCGCGCGACGCCGGCGCGCAGGAGGGCGATCGGGCACGAACAGCCGCTGCGACCTTACCCACCGGGCCGGGGAAGGACCCTCGTGCCGCTGTGGCGGATTGCGCGCGGCCGGCGAGCAGCGCATACGGCGCGTGGCACAAGTGGCAAACAGGGAAGGCCAGCACTGGTGTGCCGCCAGAATCGCTGGCAAGCTGATTTTGTGTCCGTGGCGCCGGGCGCAGGACACCCTGCAAGGATGGGGCTGCTGGCGGACCTGCTCACGCGGCCCGACGAGCTGCTGGCCCTCCTCCAGTACAAGTTTGGGCCGGCCTCCCGGCTGCCCAGCCGCGATGTACGGCGCCGTCCTCGGCAGCGTGCTCCGCCGCCGTCGGGCCAGCACGCTGACATGCTACGCTGTTTCCTCGGCCGGGGCCGCTCCTCCGACGTCGCAGGGCCTGGAGCCGTCGCTGCGGCGGTGCTACGAGCTGCTGGACATGACGAGCCGCTCCTTCGCGGCGGTGATCCAGCAGCTGGACGTGGCGCTGCGGCCGGCGATCTGCATCTTTTACCTGGTGCTGCGCGGCCTCGACACGATCGAGGACGACATGGCGCTGCCGCGCGAGCGCAAGGTGCCGCTGCTGCGCTCCTTCCACGAGGTGCTGCGCCAGCGCGGCTGGACGTTCACCGAGTCCGGCCCCAACGAGAAGGACCGCCAGCTCCTGGTCGAATTTGATATCGTCATCCTCGAGTTCTCCAAGCTCAAGCCGGCCTTCCAGGACAGCATCGCCGACATCACGCGCCGGATGGGCGCCGGCATGGCCGAGTTTGTGGACCGCAAGGGCGTGGACACCGCGGCCGAGTGGGACGTCTACTGCCACTACGTCGCCGGCCTGGTCGGCATCGGCCTGTCGCGCATCTTTGCGCAGTCCGGCCTGGAGGACGCGGCCGTGGGCGAGCGCGAGGACCTGGCCAACTCGATGGGCCTCTTCCTCCAAAAGACCAACATCATCCGCGACTACCTCGAGGACCTGGAGGACGGCCGCATCTTCTGGCCCAAGCAGATCTGGCAGCGGCACGCGCGCGAGCTCGCCGACTTCCGGCGGCCCGCGCAGCGCGTCGCCGCGCTGGCCTGCCTCAACCACCTGATCACCGACGCGCTGCGCCACGTGCCGGACGTCTTCGCGTACATGGGCGCGCTGCGCAACCAGACCGTCTTCAACTTTTGCGCCATCCCGCAGGTGATGGCGATCGCCACGCTCGCGCGCTGCTACAACAACTACGCCGTCTTCTGCGGCGTGGTCAAGATCCGCAAGGGCGAGGCCGTCAAGATGATCCTCGAGGCGCGCTCGATGGACGCGCTCGCCCGCGTCTTCCACGAGCACCTCGCCGACATCAGCCGCCACTTCGCCACGATGGAGACGCCGTACTACGCCACCGCCGAGCTCATCCTGCGCATCCGCAAGACCTGCGGCCTGCCGGACGACCCCAACATCACCAGCACCGGCGCGCTCGTCCGCCCGCGGCCGACCGCCGGCAAGCTCCTGCTGCGCCGCACGCTGCGTTGGTCTCTCCTCACCGCCACCGTCGGCGGCGCCGTGTACGTCCTCCTGCGGACGCCCATCCGCGACCTGCCGCCGGCCCTGCAGCCCGTGCAGTCCAACCTCCTCTCGTGGCAGGAGCGCGCCCTGGAGGCCTACCGCCAGGTGCGGGAGCCGCAGGCGCCTCGGGCGTGATCAGTGAAGTGTATAATGTCGTTTGCGCTCGATCATGCACTGTGTACAGACTCCACCACATGGCGATTCCTGCGCTACTGATGAGAAGCCACCTGGCAGGGCGTTTCCACGCGCAGTCGCTGAGCCTGCTCCGTGCATCGCGCGGCGGCGTATGCCGGTTTTCTGGGTCGCCAACTCTTCGGACTGCGCAACTCGGTGACGCTTCGTGGGACAGGCTCAGCGGCGGCCCGCGTTTGACTCAGACGGTTCGCTCGTCGATTGGTCAGAAAATTGTCAGAACGAGACTGCCCCTTGAGTCGCTTCGCATTCGTGGTCGCGCTCGCCGGTCGGGCGGAACGACGGACGGACGAGCATGGCGGCCGCAACTGCCACCGCCCTGGCGCTCCTGCGCCGCAGCGCACGGCCGCAGCTCGCCACGCTCCGTAACGTCGCGGTGGCCGCGACCGCCCCGCGCGCGCTGATGAGCAGCGGCGGCAACGCGCCCGTGCCGACCGCGCACGCCGACGACTCGACGCCCGCGGTCGCGCCCGAGGTACGACCTCCGGGGCGCTCAAGCAGCGGCGGAAGGGCGTGCTCGCCTCTGCGCTAACCCTCGTCATGTTTGCGTTCGCCCGCGAAGTTCCGCGTCGGACGCGCGCCCAGGGCGCGCAGCAGCTGCAGTACTGGCGCACGGACCTCGGCCACATCTCGGGCCAGCCCGTGAAGCAGGCGCTCCGGCACGTGAACATCCTGAGCCCCGCCAAGAACGCCATGCAGTCGGGCACCTACCAGACCCGCTACTGGCAGATTGTCTTTGACGTGGACGAGCGGTGGATCAACCCGCTCATGGGCTGGGCGTCCTCGTACGTGCTGCGCGCGGAACCGGAGCCACGCTGGTCCGGTGTTGGCTAACAGGCTTCCTCTTCGTGCCTGCGAAGCGAAAAGGAACGCCGACCCGCTGCAGGGCGGACCCCGTCCAGGCCATCGACCTGCACCTCCGGTTCACCTCCAAGGAGGCGGCCATCAGCTTTGCCGAGAAGAACGGTGCGGCCGCAGACCCAGCGCCCACGCTGGTGCTCTGGCTGCGCGCTAACCTGTTTCTGACCGTCCGCTGGGGGACGGCACAAACGGCAGGGTGGGCGTACACGATCACGGAGCCGAAGCGGCGCGACGTGTCGGTGAAGCGCACCTATGCGGACAACTTCCGCTACAAGCCCGGCAAGCTGCGGCTGATCCACACCAAGTGATGCCGCCGCCTGTGTACTTTTTTCTCCCTCCAATATATAGTTGCATGCGCGCACGCTGACGTGGGAGGCGACGTACTTACAGTGTACTGAGAGCCATGTACAAGGCGGCCCGTGTCGGGCGCGGCCTCACGCGACCGTGGGCGTGTGGGTGTACCGGAACAGGCGGCCCTTGCCCAGCTGGGTCTCCTCGATGAACTCCCAGATGTTGGCCTCGTCGAAGCCGGTGACCAGCGGGCGGTAGACGCTGCGCACCGGCGAGAGGAGCATGCCCGAGGGCAGCATGTCCGACACGCCGAACGACTCGCGGAGCTTGCTCTGCTCCGAGTTCTTGAACCACAGCACGTGGACCGGCCGGCCGGCATCGTACGCGCGCTTCTTGATGTTGGCCAGGATCTTGAGGTTCGCCTCGTGGTCGCGCACCGACCGCTCGTACTCGGGGTCAAAGTCCAGGAACGCGAGGAAGCACAGGCCGTCCGTCTTCTTGAGGCAGAGTTCGTCCAGCTGCGCCTGCGTCGTCACCTGCGGCACCTTCGGGTCGAACGCGCCGCTGCCGCTGCTACCGCTGCCGCCGCTCGACTTGGTCGGCGCCGGCAGCGCGTGCTCCTCGAGGAAGCTGACGAGCGAGTCGCGGTTCAGCGTGCCATGGAAACGGATGGGCTCGCCCTCGCCGTCCTTGGGCAGCACGAGCAGCGTCGGGAACTGCGTCACGCCGAACCGCTCGACCAGCGCCGCGTCGGTGTGCTTCACCTCGCCGAGCAGGATGCGGCCCTTGAACTCGAGCGCCGCCGCCTTGAACATGGGCGCCGTCGTCGACTTGGACGAGAACAGCAGCGCCTTGGGCTGCTCCGGCTCGAGCGCGACAAAGTCGTCGAGGCTGACCGTGCTCTTGCTGGTCGCCTTGCTCGCGACGCGTTTGAACACGACCGGCAGGTGGCCGAGCGCCGTCTCGACAATGGCGCGCGCGGTGCGCTCGCCGTTGTAGTCGGTCGGCGTCTTGGTAGCCTTGCCGCTCTTCAGAATCGTCGGCTCGCTGGGGAAGATCTTGATGGTCGGGAAACCTGGGCAGCACCCAGCCGCCGCAACGGGAGACAGGGCCCTCGGCCTCAGCTCGGCGAGTGACCATCCGCGCAGGCGCTCACCGCGCGGCGCCGCACCTTGGATGCCGTACTGCCCGCAGAGCTGCTTCTCCTCGTCGCAGTTCACGCCGCCGACCTTGATCATGCTCTTCAGGTTCGTCGCCGCCTTCTCGTACTCGGGCGCCAGCCGCTGGCAGTGGCCGCACCACGGCGCGTAGAACTCGACCACCCAGACGTGCTGCCGGCCGCGTACGCGTCCCAACGCGACGGATCCGCGCTTGGTCAGGGACCTGTTGGCCGGCGAGCATGGCCCTGCGGCCGGCACACGTACCGACGACTCGATCACTTCCTTGTTAAAGTTCTTGCTGTCGAGGGCGATCACGGACGAGCCCTTGCCGTAGAGGCCCGCAGCCGCCGGCGTGGCGAAGAGCGCCGCGGCAAGCAGCGCGGCCAGGATCAGGAGCCGCGCCATGGTCGCCGTTGCCGCCCTGCAGCTGCACGTTGGCCTGCGAGTTCTGCTGGTTGCCCTGCCTTGTTGCTGTCGTCCTCTCCGCCGTCTGCTCCGTCGTCCGCGGCGTCGTCCGCGGCGTCGTCCGCGGCGTCGTCCGTGCTGAGCAATGGCGTGGCCGTCGCTGATTGGTCAGCCAGTTTAGGGCGCTCCACAGGTGGCAGCGCAGCACAGCAATGCGCCCCTCCAACAGTCAGACGCCTGTCAGAATTTTGGCGCGAAACTCACTCTTCAGTCCGGCGGCTCCGAGGCTGCGAACCAACGCGGCGCCGCGACTGGCGTGGCGCCAGGCCACCGTCCGCCATGGACCGGCCATGGATGCGCCGGGCAAGGCGACGGGGCCTGATCTGGTGGCCGCTGGTGGTGGCAGTGTGGTTGTCAGCGGCCGTCGGCGGCGACGTGGCGGTGCCGCCGACCATGGCGTGGGCGCCCGGCGACCTGGAGATCATGCGGTGCGGGCAAAGACCGCGGAGGCGCCCACGCGTGCCGTGACATCTCGCTAACGCTGCACGGCCTCTGGGGCGACCGCCGCGGCACTTTGTCGGCGCAGGCACAAGGTGCGGTCCATGTTTCAGCACGGCTACGACAGCTACATGCGCTACGCCTTCCCGCGGGACGAGCTCCTGCCGCTGTCGTGCGACGGCCGCGACACGTGGGGCGGGTACACCGCTGAGCCGCGGGGCTGGAGCGCAGCAGCACGCCAGCACTGACGTTAGTTGGGCCCAACGACATGAACCTATTGCGCGCAGCTACGCCTTGACCTTGGTCGACTCGCTCGATGTGCTGGCGGTGCGCCCGTGTGTCGGCGCGCCGCACTGGACCGTCAGGACACGGCTGACATCCCCAGGCAGCCGCAGCGGAGCGGTGGCGAGCATGGCACAGATCCTCGGCAACGCCACCGAGTTTGAGCGCGCCGTCAAGCTGGTAGTCGACCAGGTCAGCTTTGATGCGGACGAGAACACGTCTGTCTTTGAGACCACCATCCGCATCCTCGGCGGCCTGCTGTCCGCACACCTGCTGGCGATCGACCCCGACCTGCACCTGACGCCGGCCAACTACAGCGACGTACGGCCTAGAGCGTTCGAGCAGTGTGGGCTCGACCTCCACTGATAGTATGTACGGCGCAGCGATGGACGGCTTGGTCGTCCCCAGGAGCTCCTGCACATGGCTGTGGACATTGCCGAGCGGCTGCTGCCTGCCTTCCGCACAAAGTCGGGTACGTGGTGACCACGCGGCGCTGCCGGCGTCGCACGCTCCGCAGGCTGACGCCGGGCACGTCGGCCGCAGCGCGTGGCGGGTGCTCGCAGGCATGCCGTATGGGACGGTATGTGGGACGCAGACGATCGCCCCTGCACGTGGCCTCGCTCACCTGGGGAGCTCGCTGGCGCAACCGGCTGGCGGGGCCGCGATCAGGTCAATCTGCGGAACGGCGTCCCGCCGGCCGAGACGCCGATCACCACGGTGGCCTGCGCGGGCACGCTCCTGCTCGAGTTTGGCGTGCTGTCCCAGCTGACCGGCGATCCCACCTACGGCATCGTCGCCGAGGCCGCCATGGAGGGCCTCTGGTCCTACCGCTCCAAACTGGGCCTGCTGGGCACCCACCTTGACGTGAACACCGGCCGCTGGGTGGTTCCCGTATGGGCGGCGAAGGCCGCGCGGAGCGAGGAATCGACGAATGCGCATGCGCCCTAACCCATCATGCGAGTGAACGCTATGGAGGCGCCGGCGGGAATGCAGGAGGCGACCATTGCCGGCGGTGCCGACAGCTTCTATGAGTACCTGCTCAAAGCCGACATCCTCTTTAACGACCCCTACTACGGCGACGTGTTTGCCGAGGTGTGATCCTGCAGGTGAATCTTCCAATGTCACACGGGTTCTGACGGATCGCGATATCAGCAGCCGGCGAGATCGACGTGGCGTTGGCAGGCGTACTCGGCAATCGAGCGGCACTTGCGGCACGGCCCCTGGTACGCACCCGGTCGGGGGTAAGCGCGGCCGCACACGGCGCTGAACATTGCCCCACGTGCGTGGCCGGACGCTGGGGTGGCTCAGGCATTCCCATGCAAATCAGGAGACTGGGGAAGTGCTCGGCATTGTGTTCGACAGCCTGCAGGCGTTCTGGCCGGGCCTGCAAGTCCTGCTGGGCGATCTGGAGCCCGTACGCTCCGCGGCGACCGAAGTTCTGTCGCTTCGGTGCCACCGCGGGACTGAACTGTCAGCCGCGGCGGGTGGCGTGAACGGCGTGCCGGTGCCAGGCCTACGAGAGCTTTGAGGCGTACACCCGGCTGGTGACGCGCCTTGGCGGCCTGCCGCCGGAGCGAGTCGACATCTACTCGCTCAAAAGCCCCGCCGGCCAGGCCGCGTACGCGGACGTAAACTGCTGGGACGAACTGTGGAGGCGGGCGACTTATCCGTGCCCGCGATCAAGCCAGCGGCACCGGTCGCAGGTACCCGCTGCGGCCCGAGTTTGCCGAGTCCCTGCTGTACATATACCAGGTCACGCGCGACGATCGCTGGCTTAATGTGGGCACGGCCATGGTGCACAAGATCATGCAGACGTGCGCGAGGCGCCTGCGGACGCGCCGGGGCCTGATCGACCTAAGCGCTCAGTCTGCGGGGCCGTGGCATCCACCTTGCCGCCCGTCCTCCTCCTCCGCAGGTGCCGCGTGGAGTGTGGCTTTGCGGGCGTACACGATATTGCCACGGGGGAGCTGTACAACGCGGTACGCCGGCAGCCCGTGGCGTGTGGCGAGCCATCGCCGTGCAGGCTGACGCCGGCAACGACGTGCCGTGCCACGCCGGCGGCGCCGTGCGCGCGCAGATGGACTCGTTCTTCTTGTCGGAGACGCTCAAGTACCTGTACCTGCTCTTCGATCCGGACAACTTTGTCAATCGCGGCAACTACGTCTTCACCACCGAGGCGCACCCGCTGCCGGTGGACCCGCGCAGGCGGCCGCGGTCGACGCACGGCCCGTTCCGGGAGCGCGTGCCGCGGCACGCGGACCGCTACGTCCACCCGTTTGCTGATCAGTCCGAGGGCACGTGTGCGGCCGATGCCGACGCGCCGCCGAGGTACGTCGACGCGCGGGTGGGCGCGCAGACTGCCAGCCCGCAGCGGCTGATCGTTGAACGCAACTGCCTTCGCCCGATGCTACCGCACCAGCAATGACCACCGCTTCCGTCTGCTGTCGACGTGCCCCGTGGTGCACCACCGCTTCGGGTTCAGCCTGTCCGGAGTGCCCACGCGGCCCGCGCGGCCCGTCTGCATCGACTTTGCCGTCCCGGTCGCGTAGTCTGCTTGTACATACATAAAGGCTGCACTGTACATCTATGCAACGGAAGCTGTACAGAAACTTGCCGAAATCTCCGAGAAACTTGCTTCAGAGCGCTGTCGGCGCTCCAGCTGCGCCCGCCGGCGGTTGGCTCGCCGCCGCGGGCTCGGCCGGCAGGTCCGGCGCACCGCCAGCCGCGATGGTCGTGGGCGCCCGCGGCATCTTGCGCAGTATGCTCGCGCCATCGTCGTGTCGGCGCTGCAGATGCAACCACGGGGGCGCCCTGTTGTGGCCGCGTTAGCCACGGGCGCTGCGGTCATCACGCTGAGCGGACATGTGACGATACCTCCGACTTTGTCGGCCGAGAGGCGGCCTCCGGGCGCGTGCTGGCAGCCGCGGCCGCGACTGCTTGCGCGGTTGCGGTGCCAGCGAGCAGCATCCAGGACGTCGTCGGCGGAGGCGCCATGGTCAACGATTTCTAGGTGGCCAGCTATGCGGGCCCCCCTTTTGCCCGAGCGATGTTAAGCCCCACAGATTCTTCTCTCGTGCGCCACGCTGGCTCGGACGCACCAACAGGTCCTTGAGCTCCGGGTCCAGTGCGGGCGACGCGGTGGCCTTTTGGACGACGTCCTCCAGCTCCAAGAGGCGGTCCTCGAGCCGCTTCACCGTGGCGTAAATGTCCAGCGGGACTGTTGGTTGATCCGCTGCATGAATGACCCCAGCTTTGTCAGCCGGCGGATATGTGCTGCGGGTGCGAGGCGCAGTACGGACCGGCCGGCGGGGCCAAGTGCATGTGCGCTTCGAGCGCGCTCAGTCGGTCGATGAGGCCGTGCGGCAGGCCCGGCCGCTGCCATGTCGGCGCCTGCCCCGCCTCCGGCCCGCGCGTGTTGACCACAACCGAGGACCGCATCTGCAGGTCGCGCTGGATGGTCGCCGCTTGGACGCGTGCCGCGTGGGCGCCCTCTGCGTCCGCGGGGCCACGCGGGAGAAGGGTGAAATGGCAGGATGAGCTCTCTTGCTGCAGAGCGTCCCGCCGCAGCCTTAAGCGAAGCGTACGATCGGCCGGGTCGGCGGACGGCGGCGGCGGAACGGTGAACTCTTCACGGTTGCTTTCGTCCAGCTGCTCGCGCTGCTTGGCAATCGCCGTCTCGATCCGTTGTTGGATCTGTGGCCCGCCGAGCGCGCTAGGCAGGGGCGGCGTCAGCCGCGGTCGGCGACCCCAGGGCCGTCGTCAGCGGCCGCTCGCACCTCGGCGGCGCTGGCGGTCAGCTGCACGATGCGGCCGTCCAGCAGCTCCGAGCGGTGGGCGCCGGGAACGTGGCCCTGCTCCGCGCCCGTGTCCTGTGGCGCTCTGGAGCGACGCGACGGCGGGGACGAGGTCTGAGCGGCGGCGCGGCGACGCCACGCAGGCTCCCGTGCGAGGAGTAGACGCACCTGCACGGCCGCGACCAGCGACTGCACGGCCGTTCGCAGCGTCGCGTTGTCGACCGACGCGGCGGTGGCGCCGCGCACGTCGGCAGCTGCGGCCGGCAGGTTCAGCTGCAAGGACGACTACGCTAACGAGCATTGTGACAGGTCAGATCTTGGGCCTTTACACATGCCACGGCAAATCGTCCAAGGCGTACCGCGTCCAAGAACGCGGCGACGTGCGCCCGGAGGGCCTCGGGCGTCGCCATCGTCGTCCGGCACGGTGCCCGCCACTCCCGCACCGGCCCTTCTGTTGGAGCGCTCGGTCAGAGACGTACCCACCCAGCGTCTCGTGCCACGCGCCGTGCCGTTCGACCGGCCGGTCGCTGCGCCACTCGCAGCTCCAAACGGCCGTCGTCGCCGCCGCGCTGGTGCGCCCAGGCAACCGCTCCAGCCGCTCCAGCCGCTCCAGCCAGCCGCCTCGCTCCAATGACGTCATTGCCACGGACACTACGTGAGAAACGGACCTTGCAGTCGGTGGACAGCGCCTTCTTACCGTCCACACATAGCCGTGACGTCATCAACAGGATGACGTCATGGACACTGGGATATTCAGGAAACAGGCGCTTGTGGATGCGATGCGCAGAGACGACGGACGCCCTTGCGCGTTGGGCGGCCGCACGCCGAGGACGCGGACGCGGACGGCGGACGAGGGGGCGCGGCCGGGTGGGGGCGGCGCACGCAGCGGCAAGGGAAAGCGTCAAGGCGGGTGCCGACGCGGGCGGAGAGGCTCGCGGGGACCGTGTGAAGCAGCAGGGCGCGGGTGATGTGGAGCGAACGGCGCCGTGGGGACCGAAACGTCGCGCCGCCACGTGCGTGCGGTTTGGTTGTGGAGGGAGCGCTGCGGACGCTGAACGGACGTGGGCTGGAAGCCGCACAACAGCCGCGTGGAAACGTAACTGGACCCGTCTGCACAACGCTGCTGCGATACTGCTGGGGGTACGCGCCACGCGGGCCCCCACGCGGTGCCTGAGCGCGACACGGGCTCGCCGCGGCTTACGCCCACCGAGCGAAGCGCACGTTCGTCGAGCGCGTCGCGATGCTCTAGGCGGTAGTGGCGACGGCGGGACGTGCACACTGCTTCGCACAGAGAATGAGTCAGCCAGCCACGCCAGGCAGCGCATCGTCTTCGGCTGTCGAGCCCGGCGCGTATGTGCGCCAACCATGTGTGCGCGCGCGCGTGCGCGCGTGCTCCCGCGAGGCTAATCTCCGCACGCGCCTTTGGGGGGCGATCGCGTTTCAGCGCCGGCGCCCAACCGGCGTCGCAAATGTTCCCGGCCGCCAACGCACCGGCGCCGGCCATGCGCGGGCAAGACCCGGCGCGGTACGCTGCTGGTTTCAACGCACATCGCCGCGCATGAGCCCGCGTCAGCTGACGGCCATCTGCCGTGCTTACGCACAAGGCGCGCGCGGGTCGCCCACAGGCCGTCGGCGTTCACGGCAACGGCCGCCGCCGCCAATGCCAACCGCGGCCTGATGGCGGGCGGCATGTACGGCGATCCGTTGCTGAACAGCGGCGGGCTCCTCAACATGGGCTTTGGCGGGCCCGTGTCGCCCGCCAGCAGCATAGGCGAGACCTTGGCGGCTTCGGCCAGCGGCCAGGCAATGGCCGCCGCGTTCGAGCGCCACCGCCTGAGCAGCGCCGACCGGTACTTCAACAACAGCAGCGACCAGCTGGACGACGGCCTGAACCGCGAGTACAACGACGAGTTCAGCCCCGAGCACGACAGCGACGTGAAGCTGGAGGAGCACGACTACCTGACGCTCCACGGCCTCTTGCCGCATCCGATTGAAGAGCCTCAGCAACCGTTGTACGACGCTCCGGACAACCTTTTCCGTGCCGAGGGGGGGAGCAGCGCTGACCGCGAGCTTTGCAGGCGCTGGGCGTGCGCACCCTGATGCAGAAGCCGCTACGAGGTCATTCTCGAGGCCCCGACTGCCGCCGGCCAGCGCATTGGCGAAGGGCCGCTGACCTACCTCAACAAGGGTGCGGCCGGCAGAACAAAGCGCTGCGCGTCGAACCTACCGCACGGGTGCTCATCGGCGCGTCGATCCTTGCCACGGGATTCGGAACGGAAAGGCCAATACTACGCCATCAACCTCGTGGACACGCAGAAGAAGGACACGACGATCAACACGGCCGTCCGCGTGCGCTTCCACGACCAGCAGCAGCTGCTGGAGAAGACGGAGAACTGGCGGACGTGGCTGTCGCAGCAGCCCAGCCGCGCGGCGCGGCCGATCGAGATCGACAAGATCGCGTCGGTCGGCATCCGGTCGGTCGACGCCTCCGAGTTTGACACCGTCCGGTTCCAGTGGAGCGGCCAGCGCGGCGCCAAGGCGCTGGTGCGCCTCAACTGCCTGAGCACCGAGTTCAGCCGGTCCAAGGGCGTCAAGGGCATCCACCTCAGGTGCGCCGCAAGTGCGGACACGCTGTTTGCGTGGCACCGTGCCAGCGCTCACGCGGGCGTGCCACCGCCGCGCATCGAGCTTGCGCACACGCAGGATCCAAGTGGAGAACGAGGACGAGACCGGCACGCGCGAGGTGCTCTACACGCGCGTCAAGGTCTTCCGCGACAAGGGCGCGCAGCGCAAGAACCGCGACGACCAGCGCGCCGTGGAGAAGCACCTGGAAAAGTTTCTGCGGGAGCAGCGCGACGGCCGCGGTGCGTACACCCCCGCGCGCTCCTAGATGGAAGGAATGCGGTTTAGTGTAGTTATTGATACGGCGCGCTACCGGCGCCCGGACGCTGATGCCTCCCACAGCGCGCCTGGATCAGGCCATGCCGCTGTACGCGGCACCCTCGCACCTCACGCGGTTCATTCGCGACACGGACGTGGGGGGCCGCGGCGCTGGCGAGGACAGCACGGACCCGCCGTCGCCGGCGTCGTCCACCCACACCGACTCGTCCCGCCACCGGGTACGGGGCAGCAACGGAAGCGTCTCGCGCCACGTTGCGCTAGATGCTCATGCACTGTGCGCGTCGCACTGCGCCAAGCGGGCATACGCCAGATGCGGGGCAGCGGGTACGACGTCATTGACCTGAACGACCTTGACATTGACGGCCCCGGCAGCGCCAGTGCCATCCGGCGCAAGAAGCGGCCCCGTACGTGGGCGCACCGACGCACGCGCGGCGCCCTGCCTCTTCAGCGTGGCGGCTGACGTGCCTACCATGCTTGGTCTGCGTATGGCGCCTCCGCGGCAGTGCTCTGTGTGCTCATCCGGACGCCGGAAGATTCCCTGTACAGCGGCGTGTTCCTGGAGCAGCTGACCGCGGAGGACCTGAAGCGCAAGATCGCCGAGCGCTACAACCTGGACGTCAAGGCGATCACCAGCCTGCTGCGCATCAGCAAGAAGGGTGCGCCCTCGAGCGCGCTTCGGCGGCGAGGTGGCAGCCGGTCTTGCTGACGGTGTGTCCCGCGCCTGGCCCTCGCGCTGTACTCGGCCGTCCCAGGCCTGCCGATCAAGGTCGACGACGACATGGTCGCCGCGTTCGAGGACGAGCAGGACTTTGTGATGGAGACGACGTTCAACAACGCCGACGGCACCATCTCGATCACCCTGCGGTAGCCATTGCCCGGCGCTCACCGCGCGTCCCGGTGGGCCATGGCAGGCTTCGCTGCGTTATGTTGCATTTTTGCCTTATACTTGTTCGAGTTTCCGTTGTACATGGTTTCCTTGTTGTTGTATTATCTTTGCGCTTTGATGCATGCCGACGCTGCCCTGGGGGCTATCTACGCGCCGCAGTGACCACGGCGTAGGCGCGCGCCATCCTTTTGTGCCATCCTACACAACACGGACACTTGCAGATGCGGTGACGGGGATTTGGCGCGAAAATTTGAACTGCGCGTCCGACCAACGCGACAGCGCGACAGCGCGAGGCGAGACGAGCGCTGGCGAGGACCTAAACACGGCAGACGAGGAGAAGCAACCACCGCACCGTGCCGCCGAGCAGCAAGGAACAAGGCAGGCGACGCCGGCAGGGCCAAGTGGAGCCGGCTAGTCGTCCGGCCGGGCGCGTGCAGGGCTATCGCGTGCAGCATGGATCCCGAAACGTACGCGGCGGCTGCCCCAGGGCGCGCGAGGCTGCGAGGCATGCCGCGTGGGGCTAAGGCCTGCCTACGAGCTCTCGTTGGCTCGCCGTGACAGACTGGCGCGGATCGAGCGCAACCGGCTGGCCGCGCTGGCCAAGGTACGGCGCCCGAGCCTGCGCCAGGTTCGTACCCAGCCAGCACCTGACGAGCGCGGCGTGGTTCTGTAGTATGGGCCTACACCGTGGCTGCCCCACAGCTCCAAGCCAAGCGGGAAGCCGCGGCATCGGCGGCCACCGCCCCTGCTGGCGCCGATGCAGCGCCGGCCACGGGGCCGCCGGCTGTGGCGCCCGCCGTCCGCACGACGCCCGGCAGCGTCGCGTTCCCAAACCTGGAGGCGTTCTACCAGATTGCCCGGCCCGGGAGCGCGCCCGGCACTGTCCAGCCGCTGCGCGCGCCACCTTCCGCGGACGGCGGAGGCGCCGTTACCGCTCCGGCCCCGGCAGCGTCCGCGCCGCCGCCTGGCTCGCTGGCCGAGGCGCTGGCGGCGCAGCGCTTCGTGCAGCAGCGGTCGTCCAATATCCCGCCGCCGCCGGTCATGCGCGTGGAGCTGCAGATGGCCGACCGGGACCACGTCGGCCTGAAGACGCGGTACCACACGCGGCTGTACACCATGCTGCGCACCATCAGCGGCCACCACCTTGGTACGCTGCGCGCCCACGCCAGCGATATCCCCGCGGCCAGACTTGACGGAATGGTGGTGCATGGGGGCAGGCACGCTGAACTAGACCACGAGGCGAACTACTGGAAGTTCCCCAAGTCCGAGTATCACAACCTCGGTACGCTCGGTTGCGCGCTGCTCCCGCTGAGCTTGTCACCGCGGCTGATGGCCCGCCCCAGTGGAGGCGGTTGGTTCGTCCGTGCAGTGGCCAAGCTCGAGGCGTTCGGGCAGGGGCCTCAGGCCGACCTAGTCCTTGAGTTTGACAAGATCCCCGCGCCCATTCTGGAACTCTTCAACATTGGCAGCCGCCGGTCGAGTGCCATCGACTCGGACGAGCGCTTGGCAGCCACGTACGGGCGCGACAGAGCGACCCTGCTGCGGTGCGCGCTTACGCCTGACCGCTGGCTGGGGCTGGTGCTGCTGCTGCTGCTGCTGGTGCTGTTGCTCGGATGGGTGGTGGAGCAGCACCGTCACGCTGGAAGACTCGCGGATCCCGCGCACGCTCGTGGACAGCCTGCTGCCGTTCCAGCGTGAGGGCGTCATCTTTGCCCTGAAGCGCAAAGGCCGCGTGCTGATTGCGGACGACATGGGCCTCGGAAAGACCCTGCAAGGTACCAGCCACGCTGACGACGAACGTGGGCGGGACGCGCTGCTCAGCGGCGATGTGCCGGTTCCGAACTTGGTTGCTTCGTGCAGCCATCTGCGTTGCCTGCTACTACGTGACCGAGTGGCCGCTGCTGGTGATCTGCCCATCTTCCTTGCGGTTCACGTGGGCGGAGGTGAGCAAGACGCATCTGCGATAAGCAGCGTTGTATCGAGCGCTGACTGCGTTTCCTCCCTTGCTTCGCTTGGCGGCACAGCAATTCGAACACTGGGCGTGCCCTGCGGTGCTGAAAGCCAGCGACATTAACGTCGTTACGGACGCCGGCAACCCCATGCGCGCCCGGGTCAACATCATCAGCTACGACATGGTCCCGCGCATGGTCGACCGCATCCGCGAGCGCCACTTTCAAGTCATCATTGCCGTACGGGCCGGCGGGGCGATCGCGGACCTCCAGCCACGGTCGCTCATACGCCGTGGCTGTGTCGTTGTCTGACTCCCCATGGCATAGGACGAATCGCACTATCTGAAGAACAGCAAGGCCAAGCGCACCGCAGCGGCGCTGCCGCTGCTGCAGGGCGCCGCGCGGGCCATCCTGCTGTCGGGCACGCCCGCGCTGTCGCGCCCGGTGGAGCTGTTCACCCAGATCCAGGCAATCAACCCCAAGCTCTTCCCCAACTTTATGGTCTACGGCAAGCGGTTCTGCGCTGGCGTCCAGGTGCGCAGTGATTTGCCAAGACCATGGCGCGGATGCCAGCGTGCGGCTGACATCAACGTTGTTCGCTCGGGCTTTTCCGTCGCCGTGCTAGCGCCCGTTCGGTTGGGACTTTTCGGGCGGCTCCAACCTGCGCGAGTTGCAGGCGATTCTCGAGCACTCCATCCTCATCCGCCGCCTCAAGGCCGACGTGCTCACGCAGCTTCCCGCCAAACGGCGCCAGCAGGTTCCGCTGCACGGGCTTGGAGCTTGGCCGAGATGACGCGTGCTCATGTCGACGAGCCTGAGTGCCGGCGGTTCCGGCTTTGCCATCGCCAGGTGTTTGTGGCGGTGGCCAAGAAGCCGAGCAAGGACTTGAGCAAGACAACCGATGCGCAGCTGGCGTCCGTACTAGGTCGGCAGCCGGTGCGCCCCTGGCCTGGTGCCAGCGGGACCCTGCTGACGCTGGCCGTCCCGGGTTGGTGGCGCGGCCTTGCAGACGCCGGCGACCCTGGCGATGCCGACCGCCGCATGCTGTTCATGGACCTGTGGCGGCAGAGCGCGGCGGTGAAGCTGGACGCAATGAACGACTACGTGCGGGACCTGCTGGAGAACGGCCAAAAGTTTTTGCTCTTTGCACACCACCAGTTTGTGATGGACAGCTTTGCCGAGAACCTGACCAAGCAGGTGCGTGCGCCCTGGGGCGACCACGACGCGCGTCTGCTAAGACTGACGTCGCGTGCGCTAGGAAGCGGCTGTCATGCGTGCAACAGGGGGTCACCTTCGTTCGCATCGATGGCAAAACGCCGTCGGACCTGCGCCAGCAGTACTGCAACCAGTTCCAGACGTCGCCGGACTGCCGCGTTGCGCTGCTTAGCCTGACCGCCGCGAGCGTTGGTGGGTGGCCGCGCCTGTTCGTGGCGCGCTCAGTCCAGCTGCTTTCTAATCGCTCTGTGTGTACGCGGAGGTCGCTGACGCTGCGGGGCAGGCCTGACCTTGCATGCGGCGTCGCTCGTGGTCTTCGCGGAGCTGTGGTGGAACCCGGGCACGCTGCTGCAAGCCGAGGACCGGGTGCACCGCATAGGCCAGCGGAACGCGGTCAACATCCACTACCTGCTGGCCCGCGGGACCCTGGACGACAAGTTTTGGTACGCCGCGACAGCGCGCAGCAAGGAGAGTCTGAGTGTGCTAACCATCTCCCCTCTTCTCCATCGCCCTCCGCCGTGACCGCAGGCCGCTCCTGCGTCGCAAGCTAGACACGCTGGAGCGCGTGGGCCTCTCGCGCAGCGACGTCTTCGAGGTGAATCAGGCCGTCAACATTGATGACCCCGCCCAGCTCACGCTGGCCGCCTCGTGGACCGCGGCCGGCACGCCCCTCGAGGGCACCGTCCGCCCGCCAGGGGTACCCGCCCCGCCGACCCAACCACGCCCGCCGGCGCCAGCGCCAGCGCCGGTGACGGTGATTGACTTGGACGACGACGACTTGGCCCTGCCCCCCGTGGACGCGACGATGGCGTCGGACAGCGACGGCGAGGGCGGCGCCGTGGTCGGCGGGAGCAGCAGCGCTGCGGACGACGAGCCGGGCGTCGCGGCGTCCAGCAAACGGCGCCGCTTTGTATAGAGCGAGAGCAGGCTGTAAAAATTGGGTTTTGTAAATTTCATGTACGACCTACGAGACACACACACACACACACACACACATGTACAGACACGACCTGCTAACCATGCACGCCTTCAGCTGTCGGTGGACCGGTAGTGGTGCTCGTCGGTCGTGGAGAAAATGTGGCCCTCCTCCGACAGGAACTCGACGGTCTTGCGCACCTCGCCCAGGGACATGCCGAGCTGCTGCGCGATCGCCTCCACGTGGATGCCCTCGGGCGCGCGGCAGTCCTTGATAACCTTCATGACGCGGCCCTGCGTCGGGTTGAGGCCCGACGGCAGGCCCGACGGCACCGGGTTGCCGGTCATGGCAGGCGCGCCCGGGCGGTAGCCGCCGCCGACCGCACCGCCGCCGTAGCCGGCGCCGACCGTGACCGTGGCGCCGCCGCCGTAGCCGCCGCCGTACTGCGGCGCCGCGGCGCCCGCGGCGCCCGCGGCACCGGGCGCCGCAGCGGCGCGGGTGGCGCCGCCGCGCGTGAAGTACAGGTGCGCCTGAATGGCCTCGAGCAGGTGGAACGTGAGCTCGTTGTAGTCCGTGACTGGCCGCATGTGGTGCACAGCGATGTTGCGGCGGTCCTTGTTGGCGCGGAGCTGGCCGACCACGCGCACGTAGATGCCCTCCCGGCGCAGCTGGCGCTGCTGCACCTGGTACTCGGTCTCCTCCTGCGGCTTCCACTCCTTCGCCTCGATCACGCCCGTGCCGTCGTCCAGCTGCGCCCGGCGCACGCCGCGGTGGAGAGGCGCAATAGAGTGAGCGACTGCGTGCGCGCAGCGCGAGCGGGTGCGGTGACGGCGATGCGTACCGTGTAGTTGACGTTGGTCGGCTGGACGTTCACCGCGCGGATGAGCGCGACAAAGGTGACCTGCGTGACCTCAATCTCGTCAATCTTGAAGGTGTCGTCCGGCGACGCCTTGGCGGTCATGAGCTGCTTGATGGTGACCGGCGTGAGCGTCTTGTTCTCGCGAAAGCGGCGCGGCGGCGACGGGCCGGCGCCCGCGGCGTGGGGCTGGCTGCTGCCGTCGCCCATGCCGTCCTGGTGCAGGAAACCGCCTCCGTAGTCGGCCATGGCTGCTGCTGCCGCTGCTGCCGCTGCTGCTGCTGCTGCTTTCTGGTGGTGGAGCTGGCGCGCACAGCCGCACAAGGAAGCGAGTCAGCCGAAAGCGGCGCGCACTCGCTCGCGTTCACGGGCGCCTACCGCGCTGAGGTTGGTGTGTGCGTGCGCACGCGCGCGTCCTGCGTTGTTCGACCGCCGCGTCGCTTTTCGTCGGCGCACTCGAGAAAAAGTGGCGCGAATTTCGCGCCCGATTCAATTTTTCGCGCCAAAACTTTTTTCGCGCCAAAAGCGGCTTCGACGACACTGTATAAAAGCAACATTTCCGGAGTCAGAGTTGTCAGAAAAGGGCCTACCCTTAACCCTAGCCGTGTGACAAACGCTCGCTGATTGGCTGGAAGCCACGTCATTTGGCG
>Ga0180216_1000533_pt1 | contig 39642 bp, 53 predicted proteins | sample eDN3rd37CBELigMG_FD_128879 | JGI IMG/M metagenome (GOLD analysis project Ga0180216, IMG submission 128879) | Enriched Miracle-Growth compost microbial communities from Emeryville, California, USA - eDNA 3rd pass 37_C BE-Lig MG (version 2)... ...
CAAACACGACGTGCGGCCGGAGAACCTTGCGGCACTCTGCCAACGGTGCCACCTGATCGAGGACATGGCCGATCACATCCGCAACCGCGCCGATAACCGACGTCAGCGGCAGATCGAGGCCGGCCAGTCGGCGCTACCGGGGGTGCTGTGATGGCTCGCTACGCTGAGGGAACCACCGTCTCGATCGAATCGTCGCAGGCTGAGATCGCACGGCTCATCATCCGCTACGGCGCTCGGAAATATGCCAGCGGTTTCGATGAGGACGCTCGATTGGCCGTGATCCAGTTCGAGGCGCACGACCGGCGCGTGCAGTTTCGGCTGCACATGCCGGACCCGCGCGACGGCCAATTCCGCTTCACCGAGCGTGGGCGCGCGCGCACTGACGTTCAGGTACAGAGTGCCTACCAGGCGGAATGCCGCCGCCTCTGGCGCTCGCTCGTCATGGTCATCAAAGCCAAGCTCGAATCCGTGGAATCCGGGATCGAAACGTTCGAGCAGGCGTTCATGGCGAACGTGGTGCTGCCCGGTGGCATGACCGTTGGCGAGTACATGTCGCCACAGATCGCTGAGTCCTATCGCACCGGCCAGATGCCGCCGATGTTGCCGGGCGTGGATCCGTCGGTGCTGGCGCTGGGCAGGGGGCAGGCGTGAGCATTTGCATCTATCCGACCATCGCAATGGCGCGCGATGACAAGTCGGCAGTTCAGTGCATGCACTGTGGCTGCATCGCGGTGGTGCCATCCAAGCGCGTCTATTCCCGCACGCAGCCACTCGGTATCTGCCCGGTGTGTAGCGAGTACCGCTGGAAACTGCAAATCATTCCGGTCGGTGGAATCGGCGTGCGTGGTGACGAGGGCGAATCGTGAGCATCCCGCCAAAAGTTCTGCTTGCTGAGCTGCGCCGCTACGCCGTCGCCTGTGAGGCGGAGGCGGCTCGTGCTCGTGTCGTGGCTGACGACGCCTGGCGGCAGCTCCGACAAGCGCGGCAGGACGTGCGGGATGACATATTCGCGGCTGCTGACGCGATCTGGCAGGCACGGCTGGAAAACGCGCGCCGGATTCTCGATCGGACAGGAGATCGGCGATGACGATCTCGCAGCACGAGTACCAGCGCCAGATCGGCACGCGCATGAGCGAAGCGCAACTGATGAAGCTGGTAATCGACGCTGCGCAAAAACTGGGCTGGATCGTCGCCCACATCAACGACCGCATGTACTCGCTGGCGATCGCGGCCGGACGTCCGGATGTGATGGCCGGGGCGAAGGGCCTGCCGGATCTGATCATGGCGCGTTCTGGCCGGGTCATTTTCGCCGAGTTGAAGTCCGCGAAGGGGAGGGTCCGCGCTGACCAGCAGATGTGGCTCGACGAGCTGCAGGCGCGCGTTCCAGACGTGACTCACGAGGTCTACACCTGGCGACCGGCTGACTGGTTTGACGGGACGATTGAAGCAGTTCTGCGAGGTGATCTATGAACCTGCGAGACTTCGCAATAGCAAACGTGTGCGCATACGCACAGCGCATGTTTAGCAATCATGCGAACATTCGTCGTGCGGCCTGTAGTATTCAGCGGTGGTTCTTGCATGCCCTCCAGACGCGACATGCACTGGGAATTCGATGTGATTGCCGCCGACGGTCGGCGCTACAAACATCAGTGGTGTGGATCCACAGACATCCTGAGACCGACGATCTATTGGCTTCGCACGCGCTATCCCGGCGGGGAGGTCGTCTGCGCCACGATCGATGGTCAACCGCTGGACCTCGGTCCGGTGCCCTTGTACCTCAGACCGATCACGCGACGGGACGTGTGACCAACTTCTCACGTGGTCCGCCATTTCCAGATCACCCAGCGATCTATCGGACCTACTGACCATCTGAGGAGATACACGTGATCCGACGCATACTCACCGCACTGATCGCCGCGATGCTGATGCTGGTATCCGTTACCGGCATCGCCATGGCGGCACCGCCTGACCCGTGCGTGCCGGGTGTGACTGTTTCGTCGTTCACCGACTCGGTGACGCACAACAAGGTCCAGGTGACGACGACCGTCACGTGCCACGCTGACGGCACGGTCGATGACATCAGCTATGAATACGAAACCCTCGCAGTTTGGCACGCTGATTCTCGTGGCAACGGGAGACTCGTACCCGTGGGTGAGATCACGCGGCCCGGCCCGTGGCAGCCGTGCGGTCCACCGCGCGCCAGAGATGTCTGCAACTGACTGAGCCGTTGATCTATCAGGGGAGCGAGACCGGACCTCGCGGCCCTGTCGCTGGAGGACATCGGTGATCGCTGTGTACCTGGAGGCTACCGTGGAGGAGCAGGAGACCTACTACAGTCCGGAGCGGGTGATCGCGCTGCTGCGCCTCTATCCGTACCTCCTGGACTCGCGACCGCCGAAGGATCCGGAGCTAGGACGGCTGGCGCGCTCGACATTCGGCCCGAGTGGCTGGCGTGAGGAAGCGGCTGCGAAACGGGCGGATATTTGGAGCGCGATCCAGCAGCTGGAGCAGCGTGACTGGCGTGCGGCCTACTGCGTCCGAGCGTACTATGCGGTCGGACTGTCGCTCACCGCGACCGCATCCTATCTAGCGCGCCAGTGCGGTCGCGAGTATCACCACAGCACGATCCGAGAGCTCATGGACGCGGGGATTGACTGGATGGCGCGCGATCTTGGGTGGAATGGTTGACGCAACCCGCAGAAACACCTAAGATTTCAGTAGGATCGAGAAATTGTCGAAACCGCCCACCAGGGGCGGTTTTTTGTTGCTCAGCGACACGGAGCCTGTGGTCGATGCATGGCGAAACCAGTCAGTGCCGAGGAACGCCAGCAGATTATCGAGGCGTTCGCGACCGGCAAGTCATGCCGTCAGATTGCCCGTGAATTTGGGCGCTCAACGACGACGATCAGCACAATCGCCAAAAGCGTTGGTCACGAGTTTGGACAGATAAACACCGAACGCGCGCGAGCCATCAACCACCGCTATGGCGCAGAGTGGCGCGCAGACATGCGCCAACGGCTGGCCGATGAGGCTGGGCGCCTGTTGGATGACATGCGGAAGCCAGCGCTCGTGTTCAACTTCGGCGGCAAAGAGAATAGCTACAACGAACACATCATCGAAGAGCCGGATTTCCGCTCAAAGCGGGATTTGATGCAGGCGGTTTCAACCGCGCTCAAATCAATCCGGGACCTCGACGCGACCGACAGCACGACCGGTAACCTCGGTCAGCTCGGCGAGTGGTTCGCTGCGATAGATCGGGCTGCCAGTGAGTATCACGATCCTGCCACCAGCGGGGAAACAGGCGTGGTCGATCGCGCAGAGTGACGCTCGGATCAACCTGTGGGACGGCGCTGTTCGCTCTGGCAAAACGTACGCATCTATCTGGCGCTGGATACGGTTCGTGGTCGAAGGGCCACCGGGGCCGCTGCTGATGGTCGGCAAAACCGAGCGGACGCTGAAACGAAACATCCTCGACCCAATCGCCCAGATGGTTGGAAACGCTAATTTTCGGCACGTCATCGGTGCTGGCGAGTGCTACCTGTATGGGCGACCGATCATGTTGGCCGGCGCGAACGATGAGCGCTCCGAGGGCAAGATCAGAGGCATGACGCTCGTCGGAGCCTACGGCGATGAGTTGACGCTGTGGCCTGAGTCGTTTTTCGGCATGCTGCTGTCGCGGCTGTCGCTGCCGGGGGCGCAGTTGTTCGGGACAACAAACCCGGATAGCCCGTTTCACTGGCTCAACGTCAACTATCTGGAGCGTGAGGCTGACCTGAGCCTGCGGCGCTTTCAGTTCCGGCTGGAGGACAACCCGTCGCTTCCGGCAGAGTACGTTGAACAGCTCAAACGCGAGTACACCGGGCTCTGGTACAAGCGGTTCATCCTCGGTCTGTGGGTACAGGCAGAGGGCGCGATCTACGACATGTTCGATCCGGACATCCACGTGGTGGATGAGGATCCAGAGACGGTTGGCATCGTCTACGTCGGCGCTGACTACGGCACTGCCAATTCGACCGTGTTCATCGTCGTTGCCTGGGACGTGGAGAACCGGCGCTGGATCGCGCTGCATGAGTACGTGCATGACAGCCGAAAAACCGGGCGGCAGAAAACGGACGCGCAGTACAGCGAAGACTATCGAGCATTCATGCGGGACGTGGGGCTGTTCCCGCAATCGCTTGAACTCGACCCGAGCGCGGCGTCGTTCGCGCTGCAATTGCGCCGTGATGGCGTGCAGCATGTCCGGGCTGCTGATAACGCGGTCTTGGACGGCATCCGGGACGTGGCGCGAGCGTTCTCGACTGGACAGCTCGTCGTCCATCGGCGCTGCCAGCGCCTGATCGCATCGCTCCTCAGTTACACGTGGGACCCGAAAGCCCAAAAACGCGGCGAGGATGCGCCGTTGAAACAAAACGATCATGAGGCTGACGCGCTGCGCTACCCGGTGCGGCGAGCCATGAGCCGGCGACTACTGGACGCCGCCTGACGTGAGGACAGCATGCTGACCGATCTGACATTCCTCGATCCGGGGCAATCGTGGCCACCGGCGTCTGAGGCGCAGCGCCTGCAGCAGTACTGCGATAACGCGCTGCTGTTCAAGGGCGAGCATCCAGCCGTGTTCAACGACTGGTACCGGCTGCTGCGCAAGGATCAGCAGGCAACGCTCGAAATCGTCATCAACCTCACCAAACGGCTGTCCACACTCTGGGCCGATCTGTTGGTCGGCGAGCCGCCGACAGTGACGGCGTCTGACGAATCGTCAGGCGAGCAGGACGCGGTCAACCGCCTGTTCAACGACAACGACCTCGCGATCGTGATGTATGAGGCGGCGCTAGATATCAGCCGATTTGGCGACAGCGTGCTGCTGATTCGGCTCCCGGCGGAGCGTTCGCGTTCAGCGATCATCGAGGCGATCTCGCCACAGGTGTGGTTCCCGGTGGTGAGCGCGACCAACGTGCGCGACATCACGGCGCACGTTCTGGGCTGGACATACGACGTCGGCGCTGGGCGCGAGAAACGCACGTATCTGCGTGTCCAAATCCACACCGCTGGCTGGATCGAGAATCGCCTGTATGAGATCGAGGCGGGTCGCATCCGGCAACAGCTGGACGGCGCGGCGCTGGAACCCGGCTGGGTTGACAGTGAGGAGACTCGCGTCGATCGTCCGCTTGTCGTGCAGGTGCCTGGGTTGCGTACCAGCGACCAGCTGCACGGGCTGGATGATTACGGCGACATCATCAGCATCGTCCAGGAGATGAGCGCACGCGTCGCCCAGATCAGCCGCATTCTCGACAAGCATGCTGATCCGTCGATGTACGGCTCAGACGAGAACGTGAAGGTCGATCCGAAGACGGGCGAGACGCAGGTCGACGCAGCTGGAGGTCGCTATTACACGGTCCGTGAGGGTCAGCAACCGCCGGGTTACGTCACGTGGGACGGGCAGCTCGACGCGGCGTTTCGTGAGCTGGAAGTGCTGCTCGAGTATTTCTATCTGACCAGCGAGACGACACCAGCCGCATTCGGCCAGCTCAAGGCGGGGCTTGCCGAGTCAGGATCTGCGCTGAATCGCCTGCTGCTGGCACCGCTAGCAAAGACCAACCGCATCAGGCTGCGGATGGACCCACGTATTCGCATTGCGATTCAGACGGCTGCCGATCTGGAGCGCATGAACGGGCGCGGGACACCGGAGATCAAGGGCCTGACGATCAACTGGAACGACGGTCTGCCGGATGACATTCGCGAGCAGGTGCAGCTCGAAACGTGGCGCGTCGGCAGCGGCATCAGCAGCCGCTACAAGGCCATTCAGCGGCTGGATGGCGGTGACGACGAGAGCATTCAGGACGAGATCGACCGCATTGATGAGGATCAGGCCAGTGCTGCCGGCGTGCTCGCTGGCGGCATGGCACCGGGTCGTCTATCGCTGAATCCTGACGAGGGCCAGTAATGGACGAACGAGTGATCGCAACGCTGGTCGGGATCTACCGATCGGCGTTTGACGAGCTTGTCCAGCGCCTGGTACGGGCGGTTGAGCGCGGCACTGATACGGCGTTCCTCCATGCACAACTGATCGACGTGATGCAGCTGCTGTCTGAGTTGGACGCCGAGGCGCAGCGCTGGATCGGCCAGCACCTGCCCGAGGCGTACCGCGCTGGGCAGCATGCGGCGCTCCAGTCGCTGCAGGATGCAGGCGCCGTGTCACCGAGGCTGACAGCATCGTTCGCTGGCGTGCATCGGACGGCTGTCGAGCTGCTGGCCGACAACCTGGCGTCTGATCTCAGCGAGGCAACGGCGCTGGTTGGGCGGCGGGTGCAGGACGTGTATCGCGAGATCGCACTGCAGACGGCGGCGCAGATGAAGGCGACCGGAACGCTAGCGCGGCAGGGCGCGCGAGACATGCGTGACGAGCTCGTATCGCGTGGCCTGACCGGCTTCGTGGATGGCGCTGGCAGACGCTGGCGTTTGGATGACTACGCCGATATGACGATCCGTACGACGGTGATCGAGGCGGGGAACCTCGGGCGCGTCAATCAGCTCGCTGACACCGGGCACGATCTGGTGCGCATGACGGAGCATCACCCAACCTGTCCGATCTGTGCGGTCTATCAGGGGCGGGTGTACTCAGTCAGCGGGGCCGATCCACGCTACCCAGCACTGTATGAGACCGCGTTCAGCCGGGGCTACAACATCGTTCATCCTCGATGCGGGCATTCTGTCGCACCGTACATCGAGCATCTAGCCGACGATCCTGAGCGCGATCGGGAGCGTAGCGCAGCGCCGTTCGATGTAGACCCGCGCTCACAACGACAGCGTGATGCCTATGAGGCTGGACAGCGGCGCAAACGGCAGTTGCGGCAGGACCGCAGGCAGTGGGAGCGGTACATGCTCGTGCTGCCGGATGAGACGCCAACGTTTAGCGGCTTCCGGCGGATGAAGAAGGCGAACAGCCGCCGGTGGCAGGACTTGCAGGCAGCGTATCGAGAGAGTCGCGCAGCGGCGTAAGGGAATGACGACATGGCGAAGACCTACACATGCGATGTCTGCGGCGTACAGAGTGATTGGGCAGGCGTATCTGAACTGGACTGGCTCGAAGTCACAATGATGGACGGGATGTTGATGGATCGGCATTTCTGTTCGTGGGATTGCGCAGCGATTGAAGCGCGAAAGCAGATCGTGCAGCGAGGTGAACGCGGCGAGGTGGGAGTGTCGATGGCGGCACTTCAGAAACTCGGGGCGATGGTGCGCGAACTTTCTCCGTGGCGCGTATCGAACAGCGTTAGTGACAGAAGCTCGCCAGACGGATTGACGTATGACATCGAGTTCACGTTCTCGCCACATCCTGATGTGCCAGACGGAGTGACCGTACGTCGCAGCATCACTCTGAATGAACTGATTGATCGTGCCGAGCACGGCACGCTGAGGGCGCTGGCAGAGGGCATTGTCAACGACATGATGCTCGCTGCCGTGCAGCCGATCGCAACAGAGCACAAGCCGGTGCGGCTCTTCTACGGCGATCAGATGCTGGCGACGTTCTACCCCAACGACACAACGGACTAATCCCACACAGGGACGGCAGGTGCCGACGTTCCGGTTCGATTCCGGATCGTCCCGCTCCGCACGGCGCGGTCAAGCCGGTTGTACGTCGACGGACGGAATAAACGGAGGATCATATGGTGCTGGATTTCATGCCACATAAGCTGCTGCCCTATCTCGATGCCGAAGGCGGCACTGGCTCCGGTGGGGCTGGCGGCGATGAAGGCGGAGAGGGTGACGAGGGCGGTGAAGGGACGCAGGGTGGCGGTGACGCTGGCCGAACGTTCACGCAGGCGGACGTTGACCGGATGGTCGCACGTGAGAAGAAGCGCGCGGCCGATGCGGTGCGTAAGCAGATCGAGGACGAAGCGGCGAAGGCTGGCCAGTCCGAGGTTGAGAAGCTGAAAAGCGACTTGGCCGAGCGTGACAAGGCGGTCGCGACCGCGACCGAGCGCGCCAATCGTCGGGCCATCTCGTCTGAGGCGCAGGTGCAGGCGCTGGCCGCTGGCATCCGTGCTGATCGTGTGGCCGCTGCGATCCGGCTGGCTGACCTGTCGGACATCGAATGCGATGACGACGGCGAGCCGGACGTTGAGGCGATCAAGTCCAGCATCGCGGCGATCCTGAAGGACTATCCCGAGTGGGCCGCTACGTCATCGGGCGAGGGCGGAGGCGTCGGGAGCGGCGCGAAGCCCGCCAGCGGTGGCGGTGGCGGCGAGAAGAACCCGTGGTTGCCGGAGCACTTCAATCTGACCGAGCAGGGGCGCATTCTGCGTGAGAACCCTGATCGGGCCGCGAAGCTCAGGGCCGCTGCGGGTCGGTAAGTTCATAACCGACTGACAGGAGACATGGCACATGGCTACGACCAGAATCACGGATGTTGTGATCCCTGAGGTATTCAACCCGTATGTTGTACAGCGCACGATGGAACTGTCGGCGCTGTTCGATGCTGGCATTGCCCAGCGGACGCCGGAATTCGACCGGCTGGCATCGCAGGGTGCCAAGACGATCAACATGCCGTTCTGGGGCGATCTGAGCGGCTCGGACGAGGTTCTCACTGACAGCGGCGCACTGACGCCAGACAAGATCGCCGCCAATCAGGACGAGGCGGTTATCCTGCGGCGTGGTCGCGCCTGGGGCGCTAACGACCTGGCTGGCAACCTCGCCGGTGACGATCCGATGCTGGCAATCGCCGATCTCGTGGCTGCCTACTGGGCGCGCCGTCTGCAGGCCACGCTGATTAGCACGCTCAAGGGCGTCTTCGCCGATTCCACCATGTCCGGGCTGGTGCATGACATCAGCGCCGGTACTGGCGGTGCAGAGCTGATTAGCGCGACATCATTCATCGACGCCAACCAGAAGCTGGGCGATGCGAAGGGCCAGCTGACCGCCGTTGCGATGCATTCGGCCGTCAACGCCTATCTCGCCAAGCAGAACCTGATCGACTACGTCCACGACTCCGAAGGCTCGCCCGCTGTCCCGACCTACATGGGCAAGCGCGTCATTGTCGATGATGCGCTGACGGCGTCCAGTGGCGTCTACACCACGTACCTGTTTGGTGTCGGCGCGCTGGCCTACGGCGAGGGCAACCCGGTCGCGTTTGTGCCGACCGAGACGGACCGTGACTCGCTGGCTGGTGAGGACTACCTGATCAACCGCAAGACGTTCATCTTGCATCCGCGTGGTGTTGCGTTCCAGAGCGCGTCGGTGGCCGGTTCGTCGCCGACCAACACGGAGCTGGAGAATGACGCCAACTGGGCGCGCGTCTACGAGGTGAAGTCCATCCGGATCGTGCAGTTCAAGCACAAGATCGGCAGCTAATCCCGGCGCTGATTCGTCGGAACAACGCGAAGGGATACAAACATGGCTGAGAGTTTGGCCGAGCTGCGCGAGACGATGCGTCAGGATCTGTTCCGGCATAGCCTCGGGTCGCTCTACGACTATCTGGAACTGATGGAGTTGTTCCTCGCCGGTGATGTGAAGTACTGGCAGGGGACAGCACCGGATACAGATCCAGCGGAGTTGTCAGCGGCGGCGATCAACGCTGCAATCGGCGCAGACGGCGAATACCTCGTCACGATGCGGTTCAAGATCATCGACGATGACTCGGGCGACGTGTTGGTCAAATACTCCAATGCGACGAAGCACACCGTGAACGTGTCCAAGACCTCAACGTCTGGCGTGGTGGCGCGCGTCGGTGACGCGGTGCGCCCAGTCGACAAAGGCTGGGGCGAGTGTGTCGTGAGACTGACCGGCACATGGGCCAGCGGTGACACGATCGTGTTCGCCTGTGGCTCAGTGTTCTACGGGCGCTACACCATCGCGTCCAAGTCCTACACGGCGACGCTCGTCGCCTAAATCTCTCCGAATCCAGGAACACCGAAACGAATCGAGGGCACATGACCCTGACGGCATTCAACCGTCGGCGGCGCGAGCTTGCGGCGCAGGCTGAGGCTGCGCGGGAAGAGGCTGAGAAGCCAACGCCTGTCGTCACCGAGACTGCGCCAGCCGAGAAGCCGCTGTCTCGCATGAACAAGGCGGAATTGCTGGCGGCCGCTGCTGAACGCGGCGTCGAGGTAGTAGAGACGGCGACCAAGAAGGAGATCATCGCCGCGCTCACGGCTGCCGAGCCTGCCGACGAACAGCAGGAAGACACCCAGCCGCCCAACGCCCAGCAGTCCGACGACGAGGGCGACGGCTCAGGCGATCAGTCTGAGACCGCAGAGAACGAACAGGAGTAACGCATGACGCTGATCGTGGGGGAGACGAGCTACGTCGACGTCGCGACGGCGTCTGCGTATCTCGCAGATCACATCGACGGTGCCGCGTGGACTGCCGCGTCCGAGGAGCAGAAATCCGCTGCGCTCGTGAGCGCAACCCGCGTGATCGACCGGCTGCCGCTGCGTGGTGCGCCGGTCGATGCCGACCAGCATCTCGCATTCCCGCGCCGCGAACGCACCGGCTACGGCTGGTCACAGCAGAGCGCGGTACCGCAGGCGGTGCTGGACGCGACCTGCGAGGAAGCGTTGGCCCTGCTGGATGGTGAGCGACGGCAACGGCAGCAACTCCAGGCTGAGGGCGTCGCGTCGTTCAGCCTCGGGGCGCTGTCGGAGTCGTATCGCGCTGGTGTAGTCGGAGCGTCCAGCGATGGTGTCGTGTCGCAGACTGCCCGGTACCTGCTGCGGCCCTACATCGCGAGGACGTTCCGGCTGTGATGGGGGCGTATCTGGCGCAGACAGCCACGTGGCGTCGTCGCACCGGGCAGGACGGCTACGGGGTGCCGACGTTCGCCGCCGACGCAACGATCACGTGCCGCTGGGAGTGGAAGCGCCGGATGGTGCGATCGCTCACTGGTGACGAGATCGTGTCCGAGGCGCGCGTGTTCACCCGCGATGCCGTCAACGCCGGGGATGTGCTGGTTGATCCGGCCGGCCGCGAGTGGACGGTCATCGGTGCCAGTCCACAGTACGCGTTGAACGGCTCGGAGCTGTTCCGGGAGGTGGCGCTATGAAGCTCGAAGGGTTGGCAGCAGTTGAGGCGCGGATTGCGGCTGAACTGGCCGGAATGAAACAACGCGCCGACGCCGCGATGCACGAGAACGCGCTGGATCTTCAGGGCCGATCGCAGCAGGCAGCACCGATCGAATACGGCGAACTGCGTGCCGCGGCTGATGTTCGGAAAGTCGGCGAAGGCGAGTATGAGGTCGGTTTTTATGGGCAGGGTATCAAGGCGATCGTCCAGCACGAACGGCTCGACTTCAACCATCCACGCGGCGGCCAAGCCAAATACCTCGAAGGCCCGTTGAACGAAAACTCCCAGCGCTACATCGAAAACGTCCGGCGCGCTGCCGGATCACGCTAACACCAACACACAACTGACAGGAGACGCACATGGCGCGGACCAGTCTGACGCCTCAGCAGGTCGTGACGACCGGGCTGGAGGCGACGTATACGGCTGCCAACGTGGACGGCCACATGTTCGCACCGGGCGAGTCCCGCATGCTGCACGTCGTCAACGGCGGCGGTAGCAGCATCAACGTCACGGTGCAGGCGGAGTACACCCGCGACGGTCTGGCGTTGCCGGACCGCGTGGTCGCGGTGCCAAACGGCGAGGACCGCATGATCGGGCCGTTCGATCGCGAGACCTACGCCCAGCGGTCCGGCAATGACCGGGGCAAGGTCTACGTCGATTTCAGCGCCGTCACCAGCGTGACGGTCGCGCTGGTCGACGTGGGCTAAACCGATGAGCGTCGTACAGGACATCGCCGCGTACCTCGAAGAGCGCCAGATCGTGGCGTTCGGGATCGACCTGTTTGTCTGGGCCCAGCCGGATCAACCGAACGCGCTCGTGGCGCTGTTCGACTATCCCGGCATCGGTGGTCAGTACGAACACGATCAGCCGGAGCCAGCGATCTCATTCCCGCGATTCACCGTCAACGTCCGTGATGAGCGACCCGAGGACGCGGAGAGCCGGTCACGGGCGATAGCGGCAGTCCTGGAGGCGGTCAGGAACCAGACGATCAACGGAACACGGTTTCTCGCGGTTCGGCGCGTCGGCTCAGGCGGGCAGATGACCGGACGCGATGACTCGGACCGCTACATCTACGTCACCAGCTACGAGGCGACGATTTCCAGATAGGAGCAACAGAACATGGCTACCAAGACCTTCGCGCAGGGGGCGAAGCTGAGCATCGGGAACGGCGACGGGCCACCGGAAACGTTTTCGAAGATCGGCAACATTCAGGACATCACAACTCCAAGCGCGACCACCGACCTGATCGATGTCACCGATCACGATTCCGCAGACCGCCGCAAGGAGTACTTGGCCGGCCTGACGGACTCGGACGAGATGACGTTCACGATCAACTGGGACCCAGAAGACACCGTTCACGATGACGTCGAGAGCCGGGTTGGCGAAAACGCCAACTTCAAGCTGGAGCTGAACAACAAGATCAGCTCCAGCGGCACAACCTACGCATTCAACGCAGTGCTGCGCAAGTTTGTTGGACGCGCGCCGATCAACGGGCAGCACACGGCGGAGATTACCCTGAAGCCGTCCGGCACCGTGACCAAGACACCAGCCGCCTAATCCCTACCGAATCGAACTGCCGAATAGCCGGAGGCGTTGAGTCTCCGGCTTCTGTTTCCCTATCAGATGAGGTGAGAGCATGCCTGAATCGCTGCCGTCCCTGGTTGAGGACGTCGAAATTGAGATCGGCGGGAAACTGCGCCATCTGAGGATGGATTTCCGCGCCATCGCGGCGGCTGAACGTGTCACCGGCAAGAACCTGCTGCGTCCAGGCTCCGTCGCAACGGCTGGTGCATCTGAGATGACCGCGATCTTGTGGGGTTGCCTGCTGCACGAGGAACCTGACCTGACGCTGGATATCGTGCGCTCATGGATCCACTACGGCAACGCCGCTGACACGTTCGTCGCGGTGATGGATGCCGTAGCCCGGTGTTTCCCCGATCCTGACGACGTTATCGAGACAGGGGACGACGGCGCAGAGGACCCTACCGAGGCAGTCCAGGATGGCCCGAAATCTGGGCGTTCGCGCGGGTCCAGCTCCAAATCTCGACGAAGGAATTCTGGCGACTGACGCCGCGCGAGCATCATGCGTTGACGAAGCAGTGGTACGCCGCCGAACGAATGCTCGACTTCCGCGCCGGGCTAGTGGTCGCGACCATCGCCAACGTCAACCGTGGCCGGAATGCCGAACCGTTCGATCCGTCGGATTTCTTCCCGCGATTGCGCCAGAAGCGCGACATGGAAGCGGAGCTTGATCGGCTGTTCGGCCTGGGCTAGTCTGCGTCGTTGAGCGCTTCCAGCGCATCGTCCCACAGGTCGCGGCAACTCTGCGTGAACGTCATGGCGTTGCTGATTTGTGCGGATGAGCCACTCAGCAACGCGTCGCGCATCATCGGCGGGTAGTCGGCCATGCATTCCAGCGCCTTCAGATAGGCCGTATGAGCGCCTTCCAAGTCAGCCGGTGGCCTGACGGCCTTCGCGTCCTTGAGTGTCGCTTCCACCGTCCCGACGGCATCGTTGAAGTCGCGGCCCCAATCGCTGTTTGAGATGAGGGCTGGCCTGTCAACTACCTGTTGGAACAGGTCGGCGACATCCTGCTGGGCGGTCGTAGATGTCTCGCCGATTTCGACCATGCGAGCGTGATAGTCACTGGCAGACATTCCGTTATCGCTACCACCGCAGGCGGTAATCACGGCACCGAGGATCAACAGGGCAAACATCGTCCGAATCATCACACTCTCCATCGCACACAGCACGTTCGCCACATAGTACGCGAACCAGAACGCCTGGAAATCTATTTTGAGGAGCAGCCGACATGTCGATGTCAGTCGGAGATCTCACCGCACGCCTCGGCGTGGAACTAGACGACAACGGCATTGTCCAGAAGTTCCGGGCGCAGGTGCGTGCGCTGGAGGATATTCCCGATCCTAAAATCAGCGTCGACACGTCGGCGGTTGACGAGAAAATCGCGCGCACCCAGCGCATGATCGTCCAGATCGCCGGGCAGGATGTCGAGATCGAGGTCGATGCCAACGCGAACCCTGCACTCGCCGAAATGGCGAAAGCAGAGCAGGCGGCAAAGGCGCTGGAACGGTTCGCGCCAGAGGTGCGCGTTGCTGCCGAGACAACCGGCGCCGAACGCGATCTCGGACGGCTGAGCAGCATCCTCGATAGCGTGGATCGGGCTGAGCATCACGCGCGCGTCGTGGCCGAGACAGATGCAGCGATGCGCGAGCTGCAGATCCTGCGCGCCCAGCTGAACCAACTGGACGACCGGCCCGCGCACGTCGAGATTCGCGCCGACACTGACCGTGCGATCGCCGATCTGCAGGCGCTGCGGCGGCAGATGGGCCTGATCGAGCAGGACACGGTCGCCGTGTCCACCAGCATGGCTGGCATGAGCACGACGCTCGCTGGCCTCGGGCAAAAAGCGATTGCGCTCGGTGCTGGATTTGGCATCGCTCAGGCGGGCATCGGGCTGATCAGTCGCGCGGCGGGTTTCCTCAAAGAGGCAGTTTGGGGTGCGAACAACTCACTGGACCAGATCACGATCCGGATCAATGCATTCACGCGAGACGCTGATGCGACGCAGCGCATTCTGGACGGGCTGCGGCAGAAGGCCGCTGATCTGGGCATGCCGTTCCTCGACCTCGCCGAAGCCGTTGCGACCATCGGGCCGATCGCGAAGCAGACCAACCAGCCGTTGGATGAACTGCTCGATACCGCGATTCTGCTCTCTGCGGTGAATCCTGCCGAGGGGCTATCCGGTGCCATTTTCTCGATTCGCGAGGCGCTGTCAGGCGACTGGATGTCCCTGATGGACCGCTTCAACATGCCGCGCAACATCATCAATCAGATGCGCGAGGACGGCGTCCCGGCGCTCGAAATCATCAATGAGCTGTTGCGTCAGCAGGGCGTTGATATGGAGATGGTCGGGCAGATGGCTGGGGTGGCTGACAGCCGTACACGCACGCTGTTCAGCAATCTCACGATGGCGGCTGCGCAGTTGGGTCGGCCAGCCTTCGACGCCGTGTCCAGCGTCATCGACCGGCTCGCGACCTACACCAGCAGCAACGCATTCCAGGAGGATCTCGACACCATCGGCAGGATCGCAGAGGGCATCGCCAACCTGCCGCCGATCAAGCTGGTCGAGGTGCTAGTCAGCTTCACGGTCGCACACGGCGACGATATCGCGGCGGCGCTCGGGTACACGTTCTCGAACAACAACGCACCGTTGGGCCTCGGGTACAGCGACGACGTTGTGCAGGTGATCTACGCCGCGACCGCTGGCACCGTGGAGTACAACGAGGCGCAGAAAGAGGCTGTTGAGCTTGCTGGTGAGCACGCCAGCGCCTACCAGCAGTTCATTGATGCGCACGCCTACGATGCACAACTCCAGTTCAATCAGGAGGAGCTAAACCGGCAGGCAGAGGCGTACCACTTTCAGCAGGAACAGATCATCGCCGGGGAGCAGCGTCGCAAACAGGCCGCTGAGGAACGTGCGGCCGCAGAGGCGCAGGCTGAATCGGATTTCCAGCCACAGACGAGCAAGCCGACATGGCAGGTGCCGGATATCTCGTCACTGTCGGCGGCCGCGCAGGCGATGTACGAGATTGCCGCGGCACAGACGGCGATCAATCGCACGCAGGACCGGCTCTCTGAGGCGTACCAGATCGGGCTGCAGATTCAGGCTGACTACACGGCGCAGGGGTCGGAGTACGCCCAGCAGCAGAGCATCATCGAAGAGGGCAACAAGATCCTGAAGGAACAACTGGATTCCGGCCAGATCACCCAGGAGCAGTACAACGCCGAGATTGAGCGCGGTGAAGGCGCGCTCGCACGCTTCAAGGGCGGACAGGAAGACGCGACGCTCACGGCACGCGATTACGCCATCCAAAACGGCGAGTTGATGAGCATTCAGGATCAGATCAACGAGCAGTTCCCCAACCTCGTGCGCGGTTCTGACGAGTACAACAAGAAGCTCCGGGAAGCTGCCCAGGCTGCTGGCATCAGCGACGAGGCGATCGACGGCATGATGGGCAGTGCCGGCAACCTGACGGGCACAATCGCCAACGAACTGATACCCGCGATTCTGCGGCTGATCGAAAAGCTCTCTGAACTGGACGGCAAGCACGTCACCGCGACGGTCGAAACCAAGTTCATCACGACCGGCTCTCCGGTCGGGCAGGTCTACGGCCAGCAGGTTAGTGGCGGCTACATCGGTCTCGAAGAGCACGCCGCCGGCGGCTACATCGATCAGCCGATGGTCTCGATGCTCGGCGAGGAAGCGCCAGCACATCCTGAATGGGTCATTCCGACCAACCCGGCGCGACGTGGCCGTGCGATGGATCTCTGGATGCAGGCTGGGCACTCTCTGGGCGTGCCGGGTTTCGCAGACGGTGGCGGCGGTCGTTCGCTGGCTGGCAACACCGGCGGTGTCGCGGCGGGGCAGCCGGTCGGCAGCTCGACGATCGATTGGTCGTGGCTGTTTGCCGGTCTGGACGCCGAAGCCGAGGATTACGCCGAGCGTGCGGCGCAGAAGGTCGTCCAGTTTTTCGGCAACATCGACAAGCTGGTTGACGGCTCGATGCTGCGTGACGCGCAACAGAAACTGGCTGATCTGTTCCTGATTCGCCAGATCATGATCGACTCCGGAGCCAGCGATGCCGTGATTGCCGGGCTGGATGCCCAGATCGCTTCCGCGCAGGCAGACGTGCAGGCGATCGGGGCGGTGATGGGTTCCGACGTGATCGCAGGCATGGCCGAAGAGATGGCGTCAAAGGAGTCGCAGGAGAAGATCAACGCATCGCTGAAGCAGACGCTGGAAGGGCTGACCAGCGCTAGCGATCCGTTCCAGAAGGTCCAGGGACTCGGGGATCGGGTCAAGGATCTCAGGGACGCGATCGCCGTTGCTGAGGCGATGGGGAATACGGATCTCGCGGCGTCACTCCGGGAAGACCTGGCTGAGGCGCAAACGGAGTTCCTCAACGCCCAGAACCAATTCACCAAGATGTTGCAGCTCGGGTTGATTGACGACGAGACGATCAAGGCGATGGCAGAACGCGGCGGCGAAAGCTTCCGGAAGGTCTACGATCAGGTGTTCGGCGAGGGTGCGTTGGCTGCCCTGCAGGCCGGTTGGTCAGCACTCAGCGCCGAGCAGTACAGCCAGTTGGAGGCGTACGTCGCACAGGGCGGCAAACTGACCGACCAGATGGTGTCCTCGATCGTCCAGGGCATGCAGGACGGCGCGATCACGATCGACCAGGCGATGCAGTTGCTCGGCGACCAGCAGGGCCGATTCGCCAAGGACCAGCAGATCCAACTGTGGCAGTCGCTGCAATCGACTGAGGACCAGTTGATGCAGGCGATCGCGAGCGGCGATCAGGCGCGCATTGAGGCGGCGCAGGCGTCGTATGACGCGTTGATGGCGCTCATCATCGCCTATGCCGAGGCGACCGGCCAAACAGTCGAGGACGTGATCGGCAAGTGGAAAGCGGCAGCATCCGCTGCGGCGAAAGTACAGATTCCCAGCGTCAGTATTCCGAGTACATCACCACCGCGATTCGATAGTGGCAGCGTCGGGGGCGGTGGCGGCGTCTCGCTGAAGGCCGCGCTGAACCTACCGGACGGCCGGACGATCGGCGAGTGGTACGCCTACGAGATTGAGCGCTCAGCCGCGCTGACACCCATCGGAGTCGTATAGACATGGCACAGCAGTTCTGGCTCGGTCTGGATGACGGACCGAGCGGTACCTCCCTGCTCGATCGCGGGCGCATCACGGTTCTCAATCGTGGATTCTCTGCGCCGCCACTGGCTGACGGTATGCGGGTGCGCGCTGTGACGCTACAGCTGCGGCTGAGCGGTTCGGAGAACTACACGTGGCAGACGGTACGTGACGAGCTCAACGCGCTCCTGACCGAGATTGAGGCGGCTGCACGGCGGCGGCATCGCACGTCCGGTGTCCTGTCGATCACGCTGGACGGCGAGACGTGGACGTATATCGACGTCGTGCGTGGCGTGCTGGAAGTCACCGAGATTCTGCCGCGTGGCCGGGATGCGTTCGCGACCCTCACGCTGACATGTCTGCCGCTGTTTCGTGGGGCACCGATGCAGGCGCAGAACCTGTTGGCTGCGCCGTGCGACCCTGAGGACGCGGCCTGGACGCTGACCAACATCACGGCCGCGAGCAACAACGCCACCGCGCCGGATGGCTCCGAAACTGCCGCGACGATCCGCGAGACGAGCGCGACCGGCGCGCACGAGATGCGCCAGCAGATCGCGAAACCGGCTGAGAGTGCGCCGTATACGCTGTCGGCCTACGTCAAGGGCGACGGGCGCTCTGCCGTGTCGCTCTATCTGGCCGATGGCAGCGGCACGAACGGGGCCTACGTCGGGTTTGACGTGACGGCGGGGTACCGGCTCTATCCGCCGGGCACGTCCGGCACGGGATTCAGCGCTGCCAGCGCGGCGATTGAGAACGCGAATGATGGCTGGTACCGCGTCAGCCTGACAGCCACGGTCAACACTGATACGGCACTGCGAGCCTATATCCAGCTGCACGATGGCTCCGGCACATCCTACGCAGGCAATGCCAGCCTCGGGCTGCTGGTCTGGGGTGCGCAGCTCGAGGAGGGTGACAGCGCCGGGCTGCTGCTCGTGCCGCTGACACTCGCGCCAACGGTGCGTGCCGCATACACGAAACCTGGCTACGAGTACGTTGACGAGGACTACAGCGCCGACCCTGACAACCTCTGGGGTGCCTCGTCATGGAATGTCACGAACCTCACGGCAACAACCGGACAGGCTGATCCGTCGGGTGGGACCGGCGCGACGCGCTACACCGATGACAGCACCATGAGTCAGAAACGATGGATTCGGAACAACACGGCTGTCTCGATGTCGGGGCTTCCGAAAACGTACACGTTCGCCGTCTACCTGAAAAATTACGCAGGTCGCGACGCATATATCGGCCTGCTGACGAATAGCAGCACATCGCCCGATGGATTCGGGGTCTGGACGCGGGTGAATCTCAGTACCGGGGTCATGGCCGCAAACTCAGCCGGTACTGGTTACTCGCTGATCGATCGAACGTCCACCGACCTCGGCAACGGCTGGTGGTTCGCGACACTCACGGCGTCGGTGCCGTCCGGCGCTGGATCGTCACTCTACGGCTACGTTGCGCCGAACGGTTGGAGCGGCTACGTCGGCGAGCCCGCTAAAGGGATCATCGTCTTCCGCCCGCAGATCGTTGAGGGCGCGACGATTGATAACCCACTCACCACGGTTGTTGTCGACACCGAAACCGTACCGGCAACGACGATCTCCGAGGGCAACCTGTCTGGTTTTTACCTGTACGGCGTTCCCGGCGACGGGCCAGCAATCTATCGCGTCGAGCTGGACGATGACACCAGCGCCACGGATGTCGCGGTCAACCGCCTGCACATCGGCGCATGGTCGGGCGAGGACGTGCAACTCGATGGGCTCACGCCGATGTCATTGCTGGACAGCGCCGAGAACGCTGTGCTGTCTAGCGGCGAGACGCAGGTCGGCGAGCAGGTCCCCGGCATCGCGGCGCAGCCTGCATGGCAGCCGGTCGCAACGCTGAGCCTTGATGATCTAGTCGGCCCACGAGGCTGGTTCAGCCCAACGGCACGGGTGCGCGACATGTCAACGTTCCTGTCGCAGCCGGGCAGCCTGTCTGTCATGGCGACAGACGGCATCATTGCCAAACAGGTGGCCCGTGTATCGGCGAAATTAGCACCGCCAACGTCCAGCCTGTCGTTCGGCATCCCGCGCACAACGCCCGGATCGACGCTGGTCATCATGACGAGCTGGATCAATATGCTGACCGACGGGACACCATCGATCTCTGCGAATGGCGGCGTCACCTGGTCAACGCTGCACACCATCCCGGACACTGGCCGCTCCGGCGTCGCGATGTGGTACGCGCCGAATGCCCCGGCGCTCAGTAGCACGCTGACCGTCTCGTGGACAACGGCCGTCGATGAGCCGGCGATTACGTTGATTGAGATTCCCGGCGCGGCGGCGTTGCCGCTGGACGGCACCGACGTCGACTACCTCAATTCGCGGGAGGCGGACACGATGTCTGGCTGGGCCAGCATCACGACGACGCAGGCCGCAACGTTGCTGCTGTCGGCTGGCCTCGGGCTCCAAAATTTCGCGCAGGCGTACACGCTCCCGGTTGGTGATGCAGCCTGGTATGGCGTGTCGAGCCTGAACAACGGCGCGATCTACGCCAAGACCGTGGCAAGCGCCGGTACACAGACAGTGCGCTGGACGCGATTCGACATCAACCGCGGCGTCACGCCACCGCCTGAGGGCTGGCTGGTCACGCTGGCCGCGTTCAAAACGGCGGCATCCACCGGTGCGAATGTCGGCACCGGCCAGTGGGCCGTTGTCGTGACCGCGATCGCGGACGACGGTACCGAGAGTTTGCCAACCGGGCAGGTGTCGGTAGCGGTGCAATCGACCGCATCGGCGGTCAATGTCCGCTGGACGCCGCCTGCTGTGGGGTCGCCGGACGGGTATCGGGTCTACCGGAATCGCGGTACGGGATGGGCCTACGCGGAGGTCGACGCCAACACGCTTGAATACACGTTCCTCGACGAGCTCTCACTCATTAGCACCGATCCGCCGAGTACATCACCGCCGGTCATCGCGTGGCGGCTGTCGGTGTCGCTCCCCAGCGGCGAGACGTTGTGGCGCGCACTGACGAGCGTCCAGAGTCGCATCGCGAACGGCACATGGGAGGATCTACCGCTCGGAGATGTGCCACTGCCGCCGATACCAGCTGGTGAGGGCGAAACGCCGACTGGGGCGATGCTGACCGTTGAGGCGGCGCACATCCGGGGCGCACAGGGCGACGTCAACGGGCTCTGGCTCATGGATCGGGCCAGCGGCCAGATGATCGCCTATCGCGACAGGTTGGATGCCACGAATCCCGTCGGCTGGATCGTCGAGACGAACCGCGACGAGATTAGCGCCGCGTGGTTCCGCGACAACACGGGGACTGAGACGGGGCAGGCAGTGATCGAGCCGGGTGTCCTCACGCTCTGGCCGGGCAACGCTGTTGTGAGCATTCGCCCAGAGGTAGCGGGCGGCGAATCTGATCTGACGCACAGCGCTCTACAGGTGCGTCGTGTCGTCGTTACGCCGCGATTCGACTGGCTGAGAGGACGGCGCTGATGAACTTTCGGGTTCGCATCGGTAGCCCGGCGATGGCCGGTGGAGCGGTGCGACCGCTGCTCTCAATGGGGCTGCACATCACGGCGCTGCGCTGGTCATGGGATCAGGCGGGGCCAGCGGGGGCGTCAATCTCGTTCGATCCGTACTACTACACCGCGCCTGCCGTTGGGGTGCTACCCGATCCGATCGACGTGCCGCTCCGTGGGCATGTCGAGATCGTCGCTGGCGGACGCATCGTCTGGGAGGGATTCGTCCGCACACGCGAGCGTGGTTACGGCGGCGTCGTGACCGCGATCACGGCGGTCGGCTATGCACAGTCAATGAGTGACCGCTGGTGGACGCGCGAGGACGACGACACGATCACAGGCCGCACATCGGGCGAGGTGTTGCAGACGGCATTGCGCGAACTGACGCCGTGGCTCTCGCCGGGGGTCATCGGCGAGCAATGGATCGATCCATACGTCAACCACATCGGCGGCATGGACGATTTTACCCGTATGACCGTCTCGCAGATCGCTGACCAGATCCGCCAGGCAGGCGATACACGCGGCCGCGAGGTCTGGGTGTCGTGTATGCCGGGCCGGAATGTCTGGCTCCTGCCTCGGATCGCGCCGAGCGAGCCGGACTACCGCGTTGCATTCGACCATCGGATTCAGCGTTGGACGGAATCGGATGAGGGCATGGCCGCGAGCGTGGCGGTGGAGCGCGGGACGGCCGGGAGCGCCACGCTCGGGCCGACGGCCACGAATGCAACGTTTCTGAGCGATCGCGGTTTCGCGCCGTCCGTGATCGTTACTGCCGGCGACATCACCGAAGCGGCCGCGACCGCGCTGAGGAATGTCGAGCTGCGCAAGCGCTCGCTGCCGAAACTCTCGGTTGCAATCGGGGCGGCGCGAGACCCGGCGACGTGGCTCTCGAATCGGCATGGGTTGCCAGTTCCGTACTGGATGCCACAGACAGGCGAGTGGGTCGGGGTGGCAGGCGAGGACCCGCTGCCGATCGTGGGCGTTGACGTCGACGGATTTGCCGAGACGGCCACATACGAACTGGGCGAACGGAACATGCACCGGCCAGGGCGACAGACGGTGATCGCGGAAACGACGGCGGCGCAGTACAGAGGGCTGGTCGCACCATCGGGCGGCAGGCTGAGATGAGCGGAGGAGCAATGAACGGCGGTGAACTGCCGGCGTGCTCGCTGGAGGACTGGCAGGAAGACATCCGCGATCGGCTTGCCGACATCGTGGAGAAAGTCGATCGCATTGAGGACCAAACCACCAAGACCAACGGGCGCGTTACCGGATTGGAGGCCAAGATGGTAACGGCGAACCGCGAGCGCCTCGAACTCGCGACACAACTGGAGGTGATTCGATCACAGGCGATCCCTGAAATCGAACGGGTTGTGCGAGATGTCATCACTCACGAGCTGAAGAAACGCGAGACGGAAACTGATGCGGCTGCTTTCCGAGCAATGAAAGACCAGTTCGGCGACCCAGTCGCCAAGATGAAGCAGCTGGATCGGATCGAGCGATTCCTGACGTCAACACTCTCAAAGATATGGATTCTGGTCGTTACGGCAGTGACGCTCGCCATCATCGCGGTGGTCGCGGACAAGGTCTTCTAACTCACCCCACATGATCCAAGGAGACAACCAACATGTTCAGCGGAGATTCCCCGATCATCGGTCAGGGGGCGGTTAGTGCTGCCGCCGTTCAGGCGTGGCTAGAACGGCAGGGCAAACGCTATGCACCCGCCTTTGCCCCGGCGGGTGTGTACGTCCCAATCCCTTCAACACTCGGGCAGGTCATTGTTACTGAGTGCCGCCGCTATGCCGAATACCCTGTCGGCTGGGAAATGGTTGCCGCTCAAATTGTCCATGAGACGGCAGGATGGCAGTCCGTTTTCGCACGCGAGCGGAATAACCCAGGTGGTATCGGCGCGATCAACAGCAACCCAGATCAGGCAATCTGGTTCTCCTCGGTGGAGGCAGGTATTCGAGCGCACGTAGCGCACCTACTGGCCTATGCGGTCGGTGACGGTGCTTGGCGGGCAGATGACCCTCGATTCGATGCTGTGCAGCGCTACGGATGGCTCGGAGTTGCCAGGGACTGGCGCGACCTGAACGGTCGCTGGGCATATCCGGGCGAGACCTACGCGCAGCAGATCGCCAGTCTCGCGAACGACCTTGTGAGATTTGCCAATGACGGCCCTTGGGATACGGAGGTAACTGTGCCGACCCTGACTCCGCCGGCAGGCTGGAAGCCGCCTGAAATCGTCCGGCGCATCCTGCCGCGTGACGCTTCGAACACCCCGCAAAAACAGATGGACTGGCAGTTCATCATCGGGCACAACACCGGTAACCCCGCAAAGACCGCTGACGCGCTTCATCATGCCGACTGGCTGGAGAAACTGGCGCGCGAAGGTGCATCTGAACCATCGTGGGGATACACCGTCGATGACACGCGGATCGTTCAGCATCTGGAGGACGATCAGTGTGGCTGGCACGCATCCGATGGCACCGGCCCTTGCAACATGCAAGGGCTTGGAGTCGAGATGTGCGAAATCGGCGACCAAGAGCTCGTCCTATGGAACGCTGGCTGGCTGATCGGCTCACGATTACGGGAACGCGGCTACGGTAGCGATCGTGTCCGCCAGCATCACACCTGCGCTCGTGATGGAAAAGACTGCCCTCGCTTGCTCCGAGCTAATGGCGGTACTGGGTGGAATCGCCTGATGTCGATCGTCGAGTTGTTTCGCGTCGGAGACGATCCTGCAGTGCCGGCGAATCCGGTGCGTGTGTTCTCTGAGACGGGCCATGGCATCGGTGGCGGCTTCCGTTGGTATTGGGAGCACAACGGCGGTCTGATGATCTTCGGCTATCCGCTTACCGATGAGATCCAGGAGGACGGGCGCACTGTCCAGTATTTCGAGCGTGCCGTCTTTGAATATCACCCCGACAACGACGATCCGTACAAGGTGCTGTTGCGTCGTCTCGGCGCAGCTGCGCTAGAGCATAAAGCTGCATAGGAGGGCACATGGAGATCAACGTTGCACTAGCGACCGCTCTCGCGGTGCTGGTGGGCATCATCGTGCAAGCCATTCGGGAGGCGTTCCAGCCTCGAAGTCAGTACGTGCCGATCATCGCGCTCGCAGTTGGCGGTGCGTTCGGTGCCATCGTCGGGCTGCAGTTCGGCTCGCTGTTCGATAGTGTCGTTGCCGGGGTTGCAGCTGGCGCGATGGCTGCGGGTCTGTGGCCGGGTGCGAAGGCCGTGCTAGGGAAGTAAGCGACTAACTGTCTCTACAGACCGTTGACCACCTTAAGTGAGCACGTCCAGATAGATTGTCTGAACGTGCTCACGTTTCTCGGATTAATCCTTCAGATCATCTGGATAGACGTTCCCCGAGAACCCAATTTCGCGTTTGGGATGATCCGGAGTGTTCTTTAGCCGACGCATCACAACCTGTACAGTCGACACGTGAGCAAGAACGGAAACCTCGTTCCCTTGTGAGTCTAATCCCCATATATAGAAGAGGTTCGGATTATGGTACCCAAAGTCGTAAGCGACAATTGTCTCGCCGTTCGAGAGAACAACGTGTGCTTCGATATGCTCGTCTTCAACTGTGTTCGTCTCAAAGTCTTTGATGCCCTCTTCTAGGCGATCGTAAAATGTGCTAGCCAAGTCACCAGAATCTACGGTACCTCGGACGTTCACGGGCGGTGACTTGAGCGTCTCGGCAATATTGAATTCAGGAAACTGCGGCGGTTTGAAGCCTGTCATACTGACCTCTCTCGTTGTGGGTGCGGATGATTCCTATGGCGACTGGTGAGCTAATCGGCCGCGTTTGACTCGCTGGCATGATTGAGGTGATCCACGTCACTGGTCGGAAGTGGCGCAGGCGAGATGGAGCACCGCCGGGATCGCGGGTGGTGACGTGAGCGTCTCGGCACAATGGAATTCCAAGCAAGCAGGTAATTTGAAGTCTGGCATTTCTACATCTCGTTGTAGAGATTCTGACTGGTTTGACGTCGCCTATCTAACAGTGCCAGTTAGTCGCTATGCGCCTCGTCTAACTCCTTCAAGAGATCGTCAATGATACGGTCAATTGAACTAAAGAACTGGCGTTTCTCCTTCTCATATGTCTTTCCTGACAGCCGGAGTCGGTATTTCCGATCCAGAAACCGCTTCTTCTTACCGTGCAGTCGCCTCTCGATATACGCATAGCTCGAGCTTTGAGTGATTGCGTCTGCTATGGCCTGTTCACGTATATCAGTAAGGCCACGCGCTATGTATTCATAAAGGGGGCCATAGTCACCTTTGTCGGCAAGGCTTAGACTACGCAGGTACGGCTCGCGCAGAAGACCAAAGTACTCAAATAGATGTTGTGGCGGCTCCAGGATGCCCATGTTGTACGAAGCAAGTAAGTGAAATGCTCGTGCTGTTCGGCCGTTTCCGTCCTGGAATGGATGGATACAGAGAAGTCTGTGCAGTAGTTCGGCTGAGAGCATTACAGCCTCGGCATAGGTAGGTTTCTTTGCGACCCTCTGTTCCACGTCGTCACAAAGATCTACAAGATCGCTGCTGATCATGTGGGCCGCAGCGGGAGTAAATGGCGCTCCGCCTACGACTACCTCGTGTATAGCTGTCCGTTTCTGTCCGGCAAAGTCATAGAGATCTGATGATATTATGGAATGCAATTCGAATATAACACTTGGGTGATACGGATTTCGGTCGGGCGTCTCAGAATGAAACGCGACCACGCGTGCAAACGCGGTCGCGTTATTCTCGATCTCAAGTAAGCTAACGTCCGTCATCTAGACGCTAAGGCTGGCCGATTCATGAAACCCTCACGAATCTCCTCAAGAGTGATGGTTGGATCCTCCGCCGCCAGGTTCCCCCAGACAGCCGTAATGATCTCTTCATCGTTGGGTAATCGTCCCCTTGATACATTGAGCGACGGCGATTCATATTGGTCGAGCAACGATTGAAGCTCTTGCGCGAGCTTCGCATTGAGGTCAGTGTTACGCTGTCCGTCCTCTCTGCGTGCCCTGCGGATAAAGCGTCCAGTGATCCGTCGAATCATGCGTCCCTCTCAGGCTGGAAAGCCTCAAGTCCTGGTCATGACTCCGTTGTCATTCCAGTATCGGCCACCGATTCCAGTATAGTCGCATATTCCAGTCCGCGACACTGTACTTCTTAAACACATGACTCGTCATTGCGTTACCTCCCCCCCTCGCACAGTCGTCCTTGCCGCCGGTCTCCACCTGCCATGATGGGTGTTGAGGCTGCCGGCGGGAGCGAAGGCAATTCTCGAGAAGAGCGGATCGCATCGTGACCGATAGCCGTCTTCACCCATAGCAGCGGCCATCGTCATCATTGACGTCAACGGGCAACAGATTACTCCATTCCCATCTCGCGTTGTGGGTCGGCCGAGATCGGCCGACCCGTTCTATGCCGATTGAATTGCCTCCTGGAGTTGTTCCAAAGCGGTCTTTAGTTCGTCAGTCACATTGTCGTGTAACGCATTCATGTACGAGATGACTGTTGGGAAACGTTCTGGCTTGATAGGTCCGCCAGCGACATAAGGGTACAAGCTCTCGACACGGTCCATAATTGCGTTCACATGATCTGCCTGAACAAGATATCTATGAATATGACCACCGATCCGCGTTCGAAGCTTGCGATCTACCAGTGGAGAGGAAAGAAAATCCGAGTATAATCCGGTTTGGAAGCGGATAAATGCGAATGGGTGATGGATCTTTGCGTTCGTAATGGACTGTACTGTATGTGATATCAACGCCATTTGAGTCGTTATGTCTTCATGCAGAGTCGCTATCATTACGTTAGCAGACTTGCGATCTGCATTCCAGTCGCGCAGGATTTGGATAATACCTGAGCCTAAAAGGGCGACAATGACTGTGGTCCAATCAACGGAAATGTCCGCCATTGTGGTTCTTCCATCTCTTGAGACTCAATCACCCCTCACAACCCCAGCCGTCCTTGTTGCCATCGAGTCGATGCGGGTCAGGATTCGGCACGTTCCACAACACACGGATTGGCTTCTGTGACGCTGAGAAGTCCGAGCAGTTGAGATCCGGCGGTGGCGGCGGGATGCAGAAGTTCGGGTAGCTCGGATGGCACGCGCTCGACGGTGGTTTCGTCGGTGTCGCAGTGGGCTGCGCCGGCTGTGTTGGCGTCGCCGTTGGTTGTGCTGGCGGCTGCGTCGGCGTCGCATTGCATCCTGCCCACAATCCACGGCCGGCCGCCTGAGCCTCATTCTGCGCCGCTGCTAACTGCTGCGAGTGCGCGACGTCCGGCGGATAGGTACTGGCATAGGCGTAGCCGTTGCGCACAAGCCAGTCGTTCACAAAGAGGTCGCCAACGTAGACGTAGCGGAGTAGCCGGTCGTACCGGTCGGTGTTTGAGACGTCCTTCACCAGCCGGACTACTTTGCCCTCGATGAGCTGCTTGGTCGCGGCCGATGCCTCCGGCCCGTAGCAATCGACGCCGCCGTACACCTCGGGTGTGTCGATGCCGATCAGTCGGACGCGGTACACGGTCCCGTTAAGGTCAACATCGAACGTGTCGCCATCGACAACGCGCGTCACAACACCGTGCTCGCCGACCGGTGCAGGCTCGGCACCGGCATAGCGCCAGTCAAAGTAGTGCAGCCCGACGTTGCCAGCCTCGACCTGCCAGCCGACCGGGTTGCTCGATGTGTAGGTGAGGCACCGGCGCTCGAAGCACTGCCACAGAACATCCTTCTGTGCCCCGGCTACTTTCACAGTCAGCCAGTACGCCTCGGTGATCGGGAAGCCGGTTGCGTAGAACGGATTCGGGAAGAGCTTGTCAACGGCGCTGGAATCGCCCTGGCGGATCAAGCCCTCGGAGTTCATGAAGTCCCAGAAAACCGATGCCACGGTGTGATTCGTCTCAGGGACGTAGTACGCCGCCGTGACGCCGCTGCCGTGGTACGGATCGCCCATGCTCTCGTGACCAGCGCGAGTGATGTACCCCCAGATTAATTCGCCCACGGCGCGCGCCGGCCGGTTTCGCAAGTCGAACGTGGCGATGTCCGCGTAGGTGATGCTGGGGATCTGGGGCAGGATCTGGCCGTCAGTGTCACCTGCGACAGGAATTGCTGGCGGGTCGATCGTTTCGCCGTATTGACTATCGCCGATCTGGACCTGTCCACTGACCATCTCGGAGACCAGCAGGCCGTTGGTGACGTACCACAGGCCGTCATCGACCGCATCAGGATGCGTGATTTCCATGCGGGACTTGTCGAAGTATTGAACGGTGCGATTCTGGCCGGGCGACTGTGCGTACGGTTCGGGGATGGCGTCGGTAAACGCTTCCGGTCCCCACATCCATGTACGCGAGATTGCACCAGCTGCGACCGGCTGATCTGTCCGCGCCCACGTTCTCTGGAACGCATCGTTGGCTATTGGTGTTGCGGTGACACCAGGGATCGCTAGAGTCCCCAGCACGAGGCTGAGGAGCACGACGAGACGCATAGTCCGGCTGCGCATCGCCTACCTCCGAGTCATGAAATGAGTATTGGCGATACGGTACTACGACCGCCTAAGAGGCGCAAGTGTTTCTCCGCACGAATCGTTTCGCATATACTGCACCAGTCCACGCACCTCAGCTGGACAGCCTGTCTGCGTCTCCGTGCAGTCAGGCACGAGGGCCGGTTGTGCACGGCTGGCCCTCTCTATTTCCTCTTGACGATCCAGAACACATGTTCTATTCTCGAACCACACCGCCTCAGATCGAGCGGGGGACCGGCCTCCAGGACTGTCGTCGGGGCAGTGATGGAGGCCGGATCTATTTCCGGCTCTCTGAGGAGGCTCCCGCTATGCAGATCCCCGATGGTATTGAGGTGACGTCCACCGAACAGATCTCAGATCAGTTGCAGCGGATCCGTGTGCGAGCTGGCGGTCGTCGCTGGACGATCATTGTGAAGGCATACGAGGGTGTCAGTGCATCGTCTGCAGGCGGTCGTGCGTGGATCTCGCCAGATGGAACCGGCATGACTGTCGATCGGGCCATTCAGGCGGCGATGCAGAGTGTGTTGGCGATCGAAGCGGAGCGATCGCGATTGGCACGAAACTCAGAGTCCTTGGCTTAGTTGCAGATCATTCTCTCGGACTCACGCTTGATACCCACTTGCCTGGCAACGTCAACTAGTGACACGTCTACAAGCAGCCGCGGAGAGCCTTCATGGTTTGCAAACGCAAACCCCGAGAACTCTGGCCTGGTAGTGAGTTCTTCGATTGGTCCTCGTGCGACGCTTTCCTTGTAGTCGCGAATCCCATCTCGAATGTATTCGTGAAGTAGGTAGCGGTGAGCCAATATCCAAACGTAAAGACCACCCGGGGTATGAAGTCGCTTGACTGTCTCTTGACTCTCATCTTGGGGCATCACGCATGCTAGCTCATCAGCAGTTATCGTTATGTGGAACGCGGTTGTATCTGCGCCATCAGCCATGGGCGGCTCATACCAGTGTAGATTTGGAGTCCCTGTTCCCAAGTCGCCACGAGGCGCAAGTTCGCTGTCAGGAACAATGACTGACAAAGTCCACTCGTGGCTGCTCTGTGATAGATCCACAACTGGCCAGGTGTCAATACAGCGCCCATTGTCAGGATCAAGCACTCTAGGATGGGCTGCTGCGAATTCCTTCGTCCATTGGTAATACCAAGCGTTCGCGTGCCGACTAGCCTTTTGGACCCCACCAAACACACCGTGCATGATGTAAAGGTCTTGCTTGTGGGTCTTGATCTTCCAGATCGCGGACCGAACCTCGGGAGTGCCGACGGCAAACTTGTACTCTGATTTGCTGGATGACGGCAAGTGCGAACTCCACTGTCCATCTTCTTGTACTGAGGTGCCAATCGATTCTCTCATAAGTTCAGCTTCAGATGATCCAGAGCCGAATGCTCGCGTGCGGCTCTTACGAGATCAGCCTCGACGAGCTTCACGTACCGACGCGTCATCTCTAACGAGGTATGCCCGAGCATCATCTGAAGCTCGAACTCTCGCATGCCGGCGCGGATCGCTGATACTGCGGCTGTATGGCGGAACCGATGGGGGTGGCACGGATCCACGACGGCTGTCTCTCCAAGCAACCTGATGACCCGTTGCAGTCCCGAGCGCGTCAGTGACGTCCCTCGATAGCCAATGAAGAGTCCGCCAACCTCACCGCGAAACTGACGGTAGCGGAGCCAGTAGCGCCGCACCTGGCGACGTGCACGCGATCCGAGACGCAACTGCCGCGCTTTGTTCCCTTTGCCGGCAATTACCAGAAGATCACCCGTTGCGATGTCGTAGTGCGATACCTCGATCGCGCATAGTTCTGATGCTCGCAACCCCACGTCCAAGAGAACCGCAACGATGGCGCGATCGCGCTCCGCCCGGAAATCATCCGGTGCACTCCGGAGCGTCGCCGCCAGTCGTGCGAGCTCATCGTCATCAAACGGATCCGGCTGTTCGGCTGAGAACTTGGGAGCGCGCACCTTTGACATCGGCGTCTCGTCGAGATACTCCTGCTCCACGAGCCAGTTGTAGAACCGCGACAGGATCCGATGGTACGCATGGCGTGACCGAGCGGTCACGGGTTGATGCGACGGCGTGTGAGTAGACGGCGCATCCCACCTATCAGTTGTCGTCTGCAGATAGAGGAGAAACGCCCGAATCGTCGATGCAGTGTGGTCCGCCACATCGAGCGGCATCGATTCCTGTGAACACCACCAATGGTAGCGACGGAGCGCACGTTCGTAGTTGTAAATCGTTCGTGGCGACAGCTCTGCGAGCTGACAATCGTCGATAAACGCAGCGATCAACGTCGCGAGTTCATCGCGCGAAACGATGCGAAGAATGGGGACTGATGTCACTTTTCGAGCCCTCCTGGCGCTGGAGGGCGGCAGTTCGACGCGCGTTTTCCGCGTCTGGATGCGGATTCTGTTGGTCTAGAGCCCTTGTCGGGATTCGAACCCGAGACCTCTTTCTTACCAACTAAGGTGATTCGCCGACCTGCCGCGCTCTTCCGTTTCCCTATCTACAAGCCAAATCGCTACCTCGTGCGACCCTTCTTTCCAGCAAGAAGAATGAGGAGTGATGTCACATCCCATCCTGCCCTGGTCTTTGCCGTCGACACGGAACTGTCATCTCTTGGCCGCTCGATACCCGGCGGCTTCGGCGTCCGCGCCGGTTGCGAAGCACTCCTCGGGGATCGTCTTGTTGTATGCCTGCTGTCCGGGCCGGTGATAGATCCACTCGCCGCTGCTGCTGTGATTGCCCTTGATCGGGTGGCCGTCCGGGCAGGACGATCCCTGCGGCGGGGCGCTGCCACCACCAGTCGCAGGTGGTGGTTCCGGCGCGACCTGGACCGGCTCTGGCGTCGGTGTAGGCGGCGTCACCGGCACGCCGAAGTCACCGCAAGATCCCCACAGGCCGCGACCTGTGTCGCGTGCCTCACGCTGTGCGTTCAGGAACATATCAACATACCGGACATCAGGAGGGAACGTGGCGACCTGGGCGTATCCGCCGGCGATCAGCTCGAAGTTCAATATCCTCGTGCCGCCATCGTCCTGGACGAGCCACACGTAACGCAGCAGTCGGTCGTAACGATCTCGTTCTGAGACATCCTTCTCCAGATAGACGACACCACCAGCTCGCCGAATCATGTCCTCAGTGAACGCCGTGGCCTCAGCGCCGTAGCACATGACCGGCGAGTTCGGATCCTTCGTCTCGGGTGTGTCCACGAGGATCAATCGGACGCTCTCCGTCACACCGTTGTAGTTCACCTTGATCGTGTCGCCGTCAACGACAGAGACGACATCGAAGCGCTCTCCAGGTGGGCCAGTCGGTTCAGGCGTCTCTGTAGCCGGCACTTCCGTTGGCGGAGGCTCAGTCGCCGGAATCTCTGTCGGCGGGACATCGGTCGGAGCGGGCTGAGCGGCCACCAGTGGCGCGACGGCTGTCGTGTTCGATGATGACGTTGCAGTTGCTGCTGGGCGGCTTGTAGGCGCAGTTGGTACTGCTGTGGCGGTCGGTGCCGATACGGCTTGCTGCGCTGGTTGAGCGCGCCGCGGTGGTGGATTGCTGTCGCCGCCTCCGTATATCGACTGAGCAGAGATCGCTGAGATCGGCACGAACAGAATCGCGAGAATGAGCGCGAACCGCATTGGCGTCGCGGTCATGAACCGAGGCGCGCGCCGGAATGCGCGAGACGACATGAGACGAGTCACCCACTCTGGGCGCTTCCGAGCCGCCACGACCAACGCGATGAGAGCAGGAATCAGGACGGGCGCAAGCAAGCCTGACAAGTAGATCGCCGCAACAACTCCAACCAGCCAGAGCGTCGCAATTACCAGAATACGGACCAAGCTGCGCCTCCACTCCAGCACCTAGAAGGGAATTCTCTGCGTTCGCCTACCGATGTCCCTCAGATCAGGAACTGATCTACTGAAGCTTGGACATCTCATCGAAGAACCGGTCCAACATCTCTGAGTACTCATCGAAAAGAGCTTGAACCTCCGAGTCTGGCTTGTCAGCGAGGAACGCAATGAATCCGTTAATTGCAGCGTCCATCGCGCCCACCATGGCGTCTTTAGCTGGGACTGCGCATTCGGGCCAGTCAGCGTTCTGAATGTCTCTCCGGATCTCTTGGAGGCTCGCGATCTGTGACGCCAGCTGCATCCTCGGCGTGCTGTTTGCGAGATCGGCCGCGTCATCCCAGCGCTGGCCTTCTGTTCGCAAGAGGTCGTAGACCTTATTGCCGTCCTTTGTCGAGCATGCTGGTTCTGGAGTAGCAGTAGGTGTCGGTGCCGGAGTTGATGTCGGTTTGGGCGTTGCCGTTGGCAGTGGAGTTGGCGACGGCGTCGCGGTGAATTCTGGCGTGACAGTTGCTGCGTCACCAGCAGCACCCCCGCACCCGGCTACGACAACGCCTAACAGTGCCAGAATGATCACGATCCGCAACATTCCGAAGCCTCCTGCCTCCTAAATCGAAATCATTGTGTCTGCCCTACACTCGCTCTGCCGGTCACCCGTAATGCTGATCTTTGGCGTTTACCTCTTCACCACTACCGGACTATTCGGGATAGACAATCTGCTGGCCTAAAAAAGAGAGTCATGACTGTCCCAGACGGGAAACAGCCGTGCGAAATCGGACGTGCGCTTCTCCGTCTTGCGCTCCACGAGGTACCCCCACGGAACCTTGCTCCAATAGAGACTATTGAACGGGAACGCGATGATGTGACCGATCTCGTGCCACGCGCGCCGGGCGAGAATCGTTCCGACTCGCAGATCGCGGAGGAAGACGATTCGGTCCAGGTGGAAAGCTGCCGGTGCGTCAGTGCGCTCATGGACGATGATCGTGATGTCCCAGTCAGCGGCGAATCGTTCGTATTCATTCCATCTGTACGTGCCATAGAAGAGCCGAAACCGCTGCACCATCTCTGGAACAACCCACTGCCCCTCAATCATCACTCGCCTTTCGATTCCTCCATGCCCAGAAACTGCTTCGCCATCTCAATCATCGCTCGCTTCTGAGCTGACGTCAGACGGTGTTGATTGATCGCTGCGAACGATATCAATGGGTCGGACAGATCGATCGGAACATCTGGCACGGTCTCATACCCTGCCAGTTCCAGAACGTAGTTGGGGTGTACATCGAAGAGCCTTGCGATGCGGATGGCACTGTCCCGGCTGGGCCGATCTTTGCCATTCATCCATCTGCTGACCTGCGCAGGGTCAATTCCGACTGCACGGGCGAAATCCGCGCGAGTCCATTCATGAACCCGCAGCTGCTCCCACAACCACGCTCTCAATGATTCATTGCGTGCGCTCATGCGGCCATGATAGCGGGGTTTGCACAGATGTGTTGACAATGTGGAGCATCCTCCATATAATGTTGAGTATGGTCAACAAGGAGTCACGATGAAGAAGCCAGTCCAAACCCGAATCTTTGATGTCTTGGCCAGCCGCGGGCAGTCGGTAATGTGGTTCGCGTCGCAGATGGGCATTGAGCGCAGCCGCCTCTATCGCATCGAGTGGGGAGAGCGGCCGATGCCAGATGACTACCTGGATCGTGCAGCCCGTGTGCTCCAGCTGCCGCGCGAGATGTTGATTTTTTTGCCCTCGGAATTGCGCACACTCCACGATTCGAAGCGAGAGCGCAATAACTGCCATACGCGGGTGCCAGCATGACCGCGACGACTCACCTGCGCACCGTCTCGACGACCGTACACCCGCGTCGGCGCCCCAACATGTGGCGCACGCTCCGTCCCTACGCAGTCCGCGCTGGCTACACGACACAGGCGCAGCTGGCGCAGCAGCTCTGCATCACACGCGAGCATCTCTCTCGCATCTGTCGCGGCGCGGCGTGGTTCACCGAGCCAATGGAAGAGCACATCAGTCACCTGCTCCACCTCTCGCATGAGGAACGTAACGCAGCGTTCGGGTATCCGGGCAGCAAGCCCTCATCTATGTCAAGTCGATCAGCAATGTTAGGAGCGACTGGTACGGGCGGCGTGTTGGCGCGCGTCGCGTCTGGATGCGGATCTGTTGGTTTGGGGCGTTCTGCCCGGAGCGCCGAACGATGACCTCTGCATACTCCTCCCCTCACTCCACCCCATCCCTGGCCCCGCTGGTGCCGGATGCCCGCCTCTCGGGCGATCCGGCCCAGCACGCAGCGCCTCGTCTGGAGAGTCCGGCTCCAGGTGGGACGCTGCGTGCTGGGGGAATCGAACCCACCCCCAGTGAATCCCGTGAGGCTGCTGGCGGCGCGCAGATATCCCCACTGCATGCCGTCAGCGATCAGCCGGTCAGGCACCGAGTCTGTTGCGAGATTCCGTGTGTACTGCCGTCCCTGGCAACGTCTGGCCGGCTGATCGCTGACGTATCGGCGGATGTCAGATGCCGGATTGGGAATAGCGTCAGCGCTGTACCGCGACATGGAGGTGTCCCATGTAAGCGACCAAATCCAAAACGTAGTGCATTTGAGATGTCCCTTGGGTCTGGCGTCGCCCTCGCCTGCGACGCCAGCGATCAGCCCACGGTGAGAAATACCGGGTTGCCCGTCTCCTGGTCGCATCGAACGGGCCGTGGGCTGATCGCTGGCGGTGTTGGTCAGCATGGCGGCGCTCCTCTCTGCGAGACAGCGTCTCACGAGAGAGAGCGGCAGAAATTAATTCCCGGAATGGAGGGAACTATGGCGCGAGATGCCCGATTAGTGACAGGCGCGATCGACGAATGTGTCGATGTCGTGGTGGTGGCTCAGGATGTCCGACTGCGCACGATCGCGCGGCTCGCTGACGGTGTGCTGACAGCAGACGAGCGAGCAGCGCAACTGGCCGACATGGATCTACTGATCACTGAAGCGCACCAGGCTGCGCGCGCGGTCACAGAAGTTGATCTCGCTGAGCGGTGGGCGATGGCGGCAATGACTGGCCGCATATCAACACTGCTCGCTGAGGACATCGAGCAGTTCGGTTCAACGCTGCCAACGGCAATTCCAGCAGGAGAGCCGATCGGGCTGGACGTGGTGTGACGGCCGGGTGAGAGCCGGTCGTCACGAGTATCCGATGTGTGTACGGATGAGGAGATTCTAACAGATGAGCTTGAGTACCAGTACCACCCACACACAGATCCACGAAACGTACCCCGGACCTGAGGCTGAACCGGTCGAGGTTCGCGTCGCTGATGCAGATACCTGGTCGGCTGTGCGCACATTCGGACAGCAGATCGTTGCGTCGATCGACAAGCGCCGATCGACGCTGGATCACGTTCCTGGCATGGCCGTCTCAATGACTGCGTTCGTTGTGACATCGATCGACGCACCGGAACATCGCCAGGGCGTGGTTGTAGCTCGCGAGAGCGGCGGTCATGTCTTCACCATCTGCAGCTGCATGAGCGCGCTTCTGCACCGCCCATGCTGGCACGCCGCGCTGGCGCTGGACGAGATCGATGCCTGGCCAGCCGACATGCCGCTACGAGATACGCCTGATCGCGTGGTGGCGGTGCGCACCGTCCTCGGGGAGCACCACAACGCCAGCCGCTGGCACTACGTCGTCGGCGATCTGGGCGACTACATCTCGGTCATGGTCGCTGGACGCATGGCAGCTCCGGCGGTCGACGTTGCGATTCGTGACGCGCTGGATGCGCTCCGCTCGTACGGTGTCCGCTGCCGGAAGAGCCGCAATCGCCCGGTGGTCGAAGTCTCGATCACTGCGATGCAGGCGCTTGAGGCGGTGCGCTAATGACGTGCAACGAACTGGCTGTCTCCTACTCATTGTCTGACGCGACGCCAAACGGCATCACGGTTCAGATCGACAACCCCATGGTTGCTGAGACGATCGAGCACGTCGCTCGCGTGATGCGCGACTGCATGCCGTGGCCGCGCACAACAAACCATCTGGGCGTTGCGCTGACCGTCACCAACATGGCGCGTGAGCGTGTTCCTGTTGGCACTGCCAGTGTTTGGACGAGCGAGCGTGTCCAGTTGCTCCGGACGGGATGTCAGGGGCTGTCCGGGTTGTCTGCACACCTGTCCGAGTTCCTCGAAGAGTTCGGATTCGATCCGTCCCGTCTCGACGAGGTTACGCATCTGCTGAATCTCGCCGACGCGATGATCCAGCACGAGCGTCGTGCGGCGGAGGTGGCGTGATGGCGACGAAGACTCGTACGTGCCGCCTCTGCGACGGCGAGGGTTACATCTTGAACGACGGGGACACTCGCGATTGCCCGGCATGTTGCGGCGATGGTTATGAGTTCGCTGGCTACGTCTTCACTGCCGATTCGTGGCTGCACATTCCATCACAGGCGCGGTGGATCAACCCGAACCAAGTCGCGCAGATCTACGGAACGCTCACGTTCGGCGTGTCACAGATCACCGGCTACGCAATCCACTTCGATGACATCAACACCGATGTGCTCACCGTTGACGATCCCGACGACGTCGCCGCCGTCACGGCGTGGCTGGAGGCGCGGTCATGAGCGAGATCGAACGGCTTGCCGAGCGCAAAGACGAGCTGATGACGTTGATCGCCGCAGCCAACGAGCAAATCGAGTCCATTGAAGACGAGATCGAAACGCTTGAGTGGGACAAGGAGATTGCAGAGTCCACTTGTCGGACTCTGCAGAAGGAGTTAGACGAGATCGAGGCGAAGTCCGCCGAGCTGCTCAATGACTGGAACGTCGGTCTGCCAATCATTACTCCCGAGCAACGCATCGCCGCAGGGCAACTCCCACTGATCGGAGGGCTCCTGTGACTGACGACATCCTCATCGCTGAGGCACCGTCCCGCGATCGCTCTCTGCCTGTCCCGCCTGCCGACGTGACACGCTGGATGGCTGACGAGTACAGCCGTTCGAGCGCGGAGCGGCTCTACGGCGGTCACGGCGAGAGCCTGCCGCTCCCGCTCCCGGCCGTCAGTGGGGCATCAGGGCAGCCGCCGATCCCACCGTCGCGGCCACCGACGGCCGTCAACCCTGACCCACGACACAAGGGCGGCCTGATGGTGCCTGCTGAGTACGTGCTTGCTGAGGGCGGCATCGCAAACGGCAAGGCGCTGACGCATCACGCCATCCTGCGCAACCCGGAGGCCGCGCATGCGATCGGCCTGCTCGCAGATTCCCGACCGGCCACGCTCGACGGCGTGGTCGCCAGCATCCAGCGCATCCGAGCTGAAAACGAACAGATCGACGCGTTGATCGGACGCACGCCGGAGCCGCCAACGCCACCGGACCCTGCGCCGGAACCGCCGAGACCATCCACGCAGACAGCGCCACGCACGCTGCCGCGCGATCCGGTGGCGTTCACCGCCTGGACGATGACCGTCGTTGTCCTGATCTGGGCGGCCGTCCTGACCAGCATCACGGTCTGGGTCTACTGAGAGGACCGCACCAATGACTGAAGGATCGACGTTCGACCCGACCCGCTATCTGACGAAGGTGGGCGGCCGGGACTACTTAGAGGTGAAGTGGCGTCTCGTCTGGCTGCGCGCCCTCCATCCGGGCGCACGGGTGGTGACCAACCTGGTCGAGCACCGGCCGGGCGAGATGGCGGTGTTCGTTGCGACCGTGACGCTGCCGCCGACCGAGGTCGAGGAAACGGATCCGCTGACCGGCGAGATCGTGAAGCGCCAGTGGTCGCCGAGCGCAACCGGCTGGGGCAGCGAAGGCATCGACGACTTCGGCGACTACCTCGAAAAGGCCGAGACGAAGGCGCTGGGCCGTGCACTGGCGGCGCTGGGCTTCGGGACGCAGTTCTGCTGGGACTTCGAGTTCGGGGCCGATCAGCAGCGCGTCGTGGATGCGCCGACCGAGCTGCGCGGTGGCGACCGGCGCCCATCGTCAGGTGGGAACCGGATGGAGGCGACGCCGCGCCAGTTCAAGTACCTGCACGCCGTCGCGCGTGAGGTCGGGCTGTCGAATGAGGACATCGAAGCGCGATCACAACACGCGTTCGGGTGTGGCGTGGCCGAGCTGAACCGTCGCGACATCTCGCAGCTGATCGAACAGATTCAGGCCGAGCGCGGCGCGGCGAGTCTCGCGAACTAGGACGCAGGGGATGAGGGAGTAGCCGGGTGAAGTGGTTTCGCTTCTACACTGAAGTTCTGGATGATCCCAAGGTGCAGCTGCTGCCTGACCGGCTGTTCCGGTTGTGGGTGAATCTGCTGTGTCTCGCCAACGAAACCACGCCGCGCGGCACGCTCCCTGACCTGACCGCCATCGCGTTCCGGCTGCGGATCAGCGAACAGGACGCACAGGAGGCGCTCGACGAGTTCGGGCGTCGTGGGCTGATTGACATCGACGATGCCGGCACGTCATCGCCACACAACTGGGACTCCCGGCAGCGTCGATCTGACAGCTCTGCAGAGCGTGTAACGGCCTATCGCGAGCGCCAGCGCGCTACAGGTAACAGCACCAAAACCAACGAACCTGTTACCAGTAACGACACGTCCGACAGCATGAATCATGACGGTAACGCTACACGTAACGCACCTGTAACGTTACAGGTAACACCCCCAGATATAGAGACAGATACAGAACCAGATCCAGAGGAGAAGACCGGCGCTGCGCGCCCGGTGCCAGCCGAGGACACGCCATTTTCGGTGTTCGAGGCGCTGATGGATCTGGTTGGCGCGCCGGGGCGGAAGCCACCGTCTCCGGCCTGGAGAGACAAACAGCTCGGGATCGCCAAACGGCTGTTGGAGCAGGGCCACGGCACGGCGCAGGTGCGCAAGTGCATCGCTTTCATGCAATCGCAGTCCTGGCGCGGCAGTCCGATCGATCTCGGGCAGGTTGAGCGAGTGATCGACGCATGGGAGGTCTCAGGTGAACCAGAACGCGACACATCACGAGGCAGATCGACACGA
>Ga0180216_1000534_pt1 | contig 39633 bp, 38 predicted proteins | sample eDN3rd37CBELigMG_FD_128879 | JGI IMG/M metagenome (GOLD analysis project Ga0180216, IMG submission 128879) | Enriched Miracle-Growth compost microbial communities from Emeryville, California, USA - eDNA 3rd pass 37_C BE-Lig MG (version 2)... ...
CCCCCCCGCGGCCCCCTAAGACGCCCCCCCCTCCCCGCGGGGGGCCCCCCCCTAACGGGGCTGCGTTTTCCGCCCAAACACCCCCCCTCCCCCCCCCCCCCCCCGCTGGACGAGCCTGGACGCCCGGGACCGCTCTTCACCCACCCTGCGACACCTTGTGCAGCACCACGCGGGCCACGGACCGGGGCCCGCGGCAGCAGCATGCCCGTCATGGGGCTCGGCGTGCACTACATTGTGATGATCGTCTACCTGGTGCTGGCCGTCCCGTCGATCGCGCTCTTCATTTGGCGCCGCGAGCATGAGCCCATCCGCTCCCGCGGCTGGTACCTCTCCGTCACGTCCGTCACCTATGGCGGTGTCATGATCTGCTTCCTCGCCGTCGCCGCCGAGCTGGACGAGCAGTATGGCGCGACGCCGTGCAACCTCGTGATCTGGCCGTTCGCGCCGTTCACCTGCTTCTTCTTGAACGTACGCGCCGCCGCCCGCGCACCGCCATCGGGCCGAGAGGCCACACGGACCCCTCACCCCCAGCTGGTTCCCCCCAACCCCCTCGCCCTGGCTGTGTGCGCGCGCGCCGTGAACGCAGCCGTACTTTATCCGCGCGACCATCCTGCAGTTCAACCACCGGTGGAACAAGGAAAAGCTGCGCCAGTCCAAGGACTCCAAGTCCGAGCGGCGGCTGGACTGGTTCCAGAAGAACCGCTGGCGCGTGTCGCACCTGTCCAACTGGTGCTGGGTGTGGGTCAACGCCGCCGTCTACATCCTCGTCGCCGTCATGTACGAGTTCATCAACGTGCCGGACCCGCTGCCCAACCAGTCGCTGCCGTTCGACCAGTGCCTGGCCAAGACGCGCATCCTCGTCGTGGTGCTCGCCATCGCCGGCACGCTGCTGCTGTGGGGCTACTACGCCACCTTCTTCGACGTCGCCGACGCCTTCTTCTTCAAGAAGGAGCTCGCGGTCATTGGCATCGTCCTGCCCGTCTGCTACCTGCTGTGGGCGCTCCAGGTCTTTGACGTCGCCCTCACCTTCCAGGGCGCGCACACCGCGTACTTTTTGTACGTGGCCATCTACGTCGCGCTCGTCGTGTCCATCATCGTGCCGCTGCTGCTCTCGGCGCGGCAGACGTACATGGTGCGCCACCTCCAGGCGCTCGGCGTCACGTCGGACAGCGAGAACGAGGACGACACCAGCGCCGCGCCCATCGCCATCCTCGACGACAAGGTCTGGACGGCCGGCTCGATCCGCCTCTCGGACCTGACCAGGCCCAAGCGCAAAGGCCCCGGCGACGCCGACAGCAACGACGGCAACGCCGCGGGCAGCAGCAGCCTGTCCTCGACCGCCGTGCTCAACGGCAGCGGCAAGAACTCGTCGTCGCACGGCAGCAACACGGACGGCAACTCGTCGGAGAACGGCTCGAACGGCTCGGGCTCGGGCTCGCGCAAGCGCGGCAAGCGCACGCTGCGCAACGGCGGGACGGCCATCCCGCCGCGCATGCCCACGCACAAGCTCTTCAGCATCTGCCTGATCAACGACATCCTGCGCACCGCGTTCCAGCGGTACTGCCTCGAGTCGTGGTGCATCGAGAACTACCTCTTCTACCGCGACGTGGTCATCTACCGCACGACCGCCGACGCGGCGCTGGCGGGCGAGGCCATGCGCATTGCCGATATGTACCTGCCGCTGGAGTCGACGCTGGCCGTCAACCTCCCGGCGGACATCCGCGACCGCATCCTGGACCGCATCCAGAAGAAGGAGATCAGCCACGACCTCTTCGAGGAGGCCGAGCGCGCGGTCCTCGAGTTCATGCGCAACGACACCTTCCTCAAGTGGCGCATCACCGACAGCTTCAACCAGGCGTGGAGGCAGGCCAACATCTCGCCCGAGGTCCTGACCACGGCGGCGCGCCCGAGCATCCTCTCGGACGAGAACGTCAACCGCCTCGTCAACGAGCTGGGCAGCTCGTCGCAGGCGTCCGGCCGCCCGCTCGCGGCGGCCACCGCCGAGGTCGGCGCGTCGCAATGAGCGCCGCTTGCCTCCCCGAGCCACCGCATCGCTACTAGATGGGGCACAGAGCGATCGGGGACGGCGCGAGGCCGGAGAAGCCAAAAGACCAAACACGCACACCCAGTGTGGGAAATGTCAGACCGGCCTCGTGCGCTTTGCCGGGTGCCTTGCGAGCGTTGTACTATGATTTTTCGTCAGCGTCAATTTTCTGTACTTCTACTTCAGGTGCTCGGCTCGCTGTACACTGCAAGTGCTGCAATTGAGATGCATGCGCGACGGTTGTCTAGTTCTTTACACGGGGGCGAGTGCCACGCAGGCGTGGATGCCGCAGTGGAGGCGGTGGATCGGGTCCGCGGGCACGAGCGCGGGCGCGCCCGCGAGCTCGTACAGCCGGCCGTCTGCGAGACAGACGGACCCCCCAGCAGCCGCAGCCACATGGGGTCGCCGTCAGTTTTGGACGTCACAAGTCAGCCGCCGGGCGGGGCGGGGAGGAGGCGGGGCGGCTGGGCGCACCGGGCATGAGCGCGTAGGCGGTGTCGAGCGTCGCGTGGAGCGCGGCCGGGGCACCGTTGCCAAACGGCAGCTTCGACCACGCCGCCACGGTGCCCGCGGGCATGGGGCTGCCGTTCTTGAAGCGCGGCGGGTCCCGCCGCGCGTCGCTCACCGCGTCCAGCACGGGCCCGTAGCCGCAGGCGCGGATGGCCCCATCCACTAGCGGTGGGTCGGCACGGGCCGCGCGGGAGGCAGCGTGAGGCCCTGGCCGCCAGGGGGGCAATGCGCAGCAGCGTGCAGTGGGCGCCGTACCGCCCAGCGTGATGGAGAACGTGCCGCCGGCGGCCACGTCCTTGACGCCGGTCAATGTTTGGCGCGCGGTGCTGACGCGGTCGTTCTGGCCGGCCGGCGCCAAGGCCAACCCAGAGTACCTGCGCGCGGGTGGGTCGGTCCGCGGCCTCCATCCGTGTGGGGTGCGGTGCCCGGTCGTACCTCGTTGGGGATGCCCGTCTGCCCGTACTCGTTGTTGCCCCAGGCATGAAGCGAGCCGTCCGCTGCGCCCGGATGCACGTGGTCCGCAAGGCCGTCTGTGCGCGCATCCACCACCAGGCATCAGCGCACGGATCGCCGGCGGCGTGCGCGGATCCTGTGCGCTGCATCGACGCCGCACCGGCCAAGGCGAGCGACGTGTCGGCCTTGCTAACAACCTTGACCAGGCCGGCGGGCGTGTGCGGCACCGCGGCCCAGTGGCCGCGCCGCGTCGTCGTGCCGTCGCCCAGCTGGCTGTCCGCGTTCCAGCCGCACGCCCATACCGTCGGCGCGTCTGCGGTGCGCGCACGCAGGGTGGTGCGGCCGAGGAGGGGCTTAGCCAGCGGCCAGCCCGGCTGCCCCCGGTCCTTCTGGGTGGCCACGGACCGCCGTGCGCGACGACCAGCGTGTGGTCCAGGCCGCAGACGACGCTGGGACGCGCGCACGGCGTCGGCCACGGCGCCGCGTGGGCTGCCGCCGCCGCCCAGTCGTCCTCGCGGACCGGCTGCCCCACGGGCCGGCCGAGCTGCCCGTGCCCGTTGTGGCCGACGCCCACCAGCCGCACACGGTTGCCGTCGTCCCCGCCAGCAGCGACGGCGGCGACGGCGTGGTCGCGCCCGGCCCCAAGCGCGAGGACCCGGCCGGCGACGCGGTGCCGCGCCCACTGGTCCGGCGCTGCCAGCAGCGAATCTAGGACCAAGCAAGGGCTCGAGGGAAGGGCGCGAGCGCGCTGTAAGCCCGGGCGCCGGATCCAAGCAGGCAGGCGCGCGCGCTGGGGTCGTACCGGTGGTCCAGACGTCGCTGCCGCCGCCGCCGCCGCGCGGGCCGTCCGCCGCCGGCACGGCCACGAAGAGGCGGCTGCGGCTGAGGGCGACGTGGACGTCGTCGGCCGCGGTGCGCAGCGCGTCGCTGAGCGGCGGCGGCAGGCGCAGGGGCGTGGGCCGCGGGAGGGCCGCCGGCATGGCCGGCAGCGCGCCCCAGCCCCACAGCGTCCACGCCGCCCGCCGCGCCCCGGACGCCGCTGCCGCCATAACCGCGGTCGCAGCGCGACGTGACGCTGTGAACCGCGTGGCCGCGTGGCCGCTCGCCCGTGCGCCGCGCGGCTCGGTCCCGCGTGGCCAGGCCCCACTTGCGGGCCCTACGCGCATTCTCATGCATGGACTGGTCGTGGTGTCGTGGTCCAATGGGCGCTCAAGGGAACGCGCGCGCGCCATGCGCCACAGACGACAGGTGTATTCCATCGCATGTATGCATGTGTACGCACGACGACGCATGTACGACAACGGCGCGCGGCGTCTGACTGCACTGCGGGTATGTGGCCATGTGCGCCGGTTCACTTGCGCCGCGGGACGGTCTGCTTGGCCGCTCCGGGCGCCTGCGCGAGGATGTCGGCGATGAGCTGCTCGTACAGCAGGACGTGGTTGCCCAGCTCCTGCTTGTCCATGCGCTCGTCGGACCGGTGCGCGACCGTGATGGAGCCGGGGCCCATCAGGTACGACACGTGCGAGCCATTCAGGTACGGGATGTCTGCAGGCGCGCAGCGCGGGCGATCGGGGTGGACGGTCAGCTGGCGCCCGCTGGCGCCGCCAGTGGCCCCGCGCGACCGGCCGCCTACCAGTGTTGTACGCCATGGCCTCCGTGGGGTAGCCCGGCAGCGTGGCGCAGTAGACGGGCTCGTTCGCGCTCACGACCGTCATGTTGACGCGGCTGCCCACGATGTTCTTGACGATCGCATCCACCTCGGCCACCGTCGTGGACACGCGGATCATCACCTCGGCGCGCGCGTAGTCGGGCACGACGTTCGCCGCCACGCCGCCCGACATCAGCCCAATGTTCATCGTGGTCGGCCCCAGCACGGGGTCCGTCGGCCACGCCTGCGCAGCGGACCACCCAGTCACTGCAGTGAGGCGAGGGTCAGGCCGACGCTGTACGCTGCGCTGCGCCCGCACTGGCGCGAGCGTACCGCGGCCTCCAGCTCGTTCAGGACCGGCACCATGGCGCTGATCGCGGACTTGCCCAGCTCCGGGTAGCCCGAATGCGCGGCGACGCCCGTCGCCTCCAGGACAAACTTGTAGCCGCCCTTGTGACCTGCGGCGGTACGGTATACACCCTCGCCTGGTGCGGCCATCGTTAGCCGGCACGTCCGCAGCACCGCGCTAGGCGGGGGGAGCAACAGCCCACGGACCGGTGGCCAGCTTGCTTTCCGTTGGCTCGCCGACCAGCACAAACTCGGGCTGGAGGTTGAGCTGATGTGGCGACCAAGGCCAGGGCATCGCGCGAGCAAGCTCTACCAGCGATGAGCGATTGCGGCTGGCCCGCACGGGCCGCAGCGGCGACCCTCACCTCGTTCGCAAACTTCATGCCGGCGTGGTCCACCTCCTCGCCGACCACATACAAGAAGCTGGAGGCGGTACCGCACAGGCTTCCGGCGCCGCAGGTTCAGCGTGGTCGATGCGACAGGACGGCGCTGTGGGCAGTCTTCCCTCGCGGGCGCACCTGACATCGCTGTCCTGGATGGCGCCGCGGCTTCGGAGGTTGCGCACGGCCAGGAGCTGCGGCGCAATCTGGCCCTTGGCGTCCACGCAGCCGCGGCCGTACAGGTAGGTGTCGTCCTCAGAGGACGCGAAGAACGGCGGGACCGTGTCGATGTGGCTGCGGCGGCGCGGTCACAGCTGCCGCCGCAGCGATCCGGGTTAGGGCCGAATCCGGCTGGTAGGTCCTGGCGGCGCCCACGCCGCTGCCGTACCTGTTGATCACGAGCCGGGTAAGGCGGTGGCCCGGCCGGTACGCCAGCAGGTTCTCCCGCTTGCCCTCCTCCAGGACCTGGCGCTCCACGGTGTAGCCCTCGCTTTCCAGCAGGGAGGCGAGGTGGTCCGCGACAGCCTTCTCGTTGCCGCTGACCGACTCGATGTCCACCAGCGCGCGCGTGACGTTGACCACCTCCTCCACCTGCGCGGCCGACGCCACCAGGCCCTGCACCTTGGCCATGGTCGCCTGGGCGACGAGACCTAGAAAGCGTCGCTGTGTGGTGCAGCCGTCAGCGCCTCTCCATCGTATGGCATAATATGGCACAGGCGGGTGCGGGCGGCTGCCATACGGTGGCAGCGGCGCAAAGCGCCAGGACCGAGGTGAGCAGGAGCAGCCGGGAGGCGCGCCCCCTCGCTGCCATTCGCGGTCGCCGCGCGGACCGTTGTCCCGGCAGACGTGCCGCGATGGATGGCGTGGTCGGCGCTCTGCTCCCTCACACCCCGACGTCCGCGAAACAGCGTCCTTGTCCTCCAGAGTCCTCAGCTCCTCGTCCTCAGTCCTCAGCTCCTTGTCCTCCAGCGCCCTCGTCCAGCTGGCGTCCTCGTTCAGCCGGCGTCCTCGCCCTCCTTCAGCGTCCTCGTCCAACGTCCTCCTCCAGCGCCCTCGTCCTCCTCCAGCGCCCTCGTCCAGCCGGCGCCCTCGTCCAGCCGGCGTCCTCCTCCAGCGTCCTCGTCCAGCGTCCTCGTCCAGCGCCCTCGCCCTCCTCCAGCGCCCTCGTCCAGCCGGCGCTCTCCTCCAGCGTCCTCGTCCAGTCGGCGTCCTCGTCCTCGCCCTCCTCCAGCGTCCTCGTCCAGCGCCCTCGTCCTCCTCCCTCCTCGTCCAGCCGGCGCCCTCGTCGGACGGTCCACCACTGATGACGTCATCGGGCTGCTCTGGCGCCTGGTAACGCGCACAGCGCGCGGGCGCTGGTGGCGGCGCGGGAAGGCGCGGGACTCACGGGCCCCGCGGCGGCGCCTGTGGGGGGCGCTCCGTGCCTTCGTTGCGTGCAGCACGTGCAGGGACACCGACCAGCGACGCTCTGTGTGTGTGTGTGTGTGTGCGTGTGTGGCGTGTGAGCACACGCGCCGCGACCGACGCCGGGCGCCATGGCCACGCCCGCCGCCAACGACGGCCTCGCCGCGCCCAGCACGGGCGCCGAGCGCAGCTCGTCGGTCCTCCACTTCGCCTCGCGCCTCCACCAGGCTGCACGCAACGGCGACCTCGAGACCGTGAAGAAGTGCGCCGAGGCCGGCGAGGATCTCGACGCCCACGAGCCGGAGCACGGGGTGCGCATTCCACCCACCGCGCTGCGCGCTGCGCGCGGGCCGGGCCGGCAGGAGGCGCTCACGGCGGACGGCGCCCGGGGTGCAGCGCTCGGGCGGGGGCGACCAGTGGACGGCGCTGCACATCGCCGCGGAGAACGCCAAGGTGGACGTGCTGCGCTACCTGATCGAGCAGCAGGTCGACCTCAACGCGCGCGATTTTGACGACGAGACCCCGATGCACTGCGCGGCCTACTGGGGCCACACCGAGATCGTGCGTGGCGTTGGCGCGCCGCCCCGCGGAAGAGGACCGGCCTGACCGGACCTCACCTGGCATGGTGCCTGCCGCGCGCGTTGTGGGCCCTGTGCGCGCAGGTCGGCTGGCTGCTGGCGGCGGGCGCGATGCTGGAGGCGCACAACAAGTACCAGTGGACGCCGTACGACCTCGCGGTGCGGCGAGGCAACGACGAGGTCGCTGAGCTGCTGCTGGAGGAGCAGCGGCACCGTATGCTGCTGGGCCAATGAGAGCGGACGCGAGCGTGCTCATTTTTTTTCGCCGCCACCATTTCATGTACAGTATTCCGCCGGCCGCAGCGGCCGCCAGCGCGTTCGAGCGCGCGCGTGCGGCCCCACGGGCGCCTCCCCATTGTTGGACACATGTACGGTGTATTCATTTCGGTGGGCGCACAGGAGTTCTCTACAGTTTGCGGGTGAACACTAGCACTGCCGCGCAGCACGAAGCCGCCCGGCGTTCAGTCCAGGTCGCCGCCCGACTGGCCGCGCGCGCCCTCGCCCAGCTCCTGCGCCATCTGGTGCGTTCGCCGACGGGCGCGCGGATGCCCAAGCAAAGCGGGTCGTGCCGTCAGCGCCCCACTGGGCTGCACCACGCCGGTGTGACTTCACGGCCCGAACCTCGGCTTGCAGCATCTCGATCAGGATCATGTTCACCTGGGGCGGGAAGTGCTGCTGGATGCCGTTGAGCAGCAGGCTCGGGTTCGGGTGCAGCGTGAGCGCGCGCAGGAGCGCCTCGGCCGACTCGCGGAACGCGCCTGAAGGGCGTCGACACAGTGAGCGAAGCGGACTGTCGTGAGCGCCAGCAGAGCACGCTTGGGTCCTGACCTCTGGCGTGCTTGGCACAGTGGGGCGTACCGGCGCGGGCGAGCAGCTCGGCGTTCTGCACCTCCTGCTGGAGCAGGATGCGCGGGTCCGCGTTGGCGCGCTGACCGGGGCAGCAGGGTGGAATCACAGGTCCAACGCGCAGATGGTGAGCCTAGGGATCTTGATGGCCTATCCTGTGTCACGCGAGGGCCTCTCCGTACCTGCTTCTTGGCGAGCTCGGCCTGCGCGCGGCGGTCGTCCCGGTCCAGCTGGCCTGTGGGACGCTCAGACAAGCGAGATAGGCCGCGTCGCATCGGTCAGCGCCGCGGCCGCCCCACTGGCCTTGGCGGTTCCCCGCCCCCGCCTCCGGCGGGGCGCCGTACGCAGGTAGCGGCGGAACTCGGCGCTGTGCCTCCGCTTGTAGTCAAAGTAGACGGTGTACGCGAGCGCGGCGGTGCCGAGGACGCCCGCCACGACGAGGCCGACCGTGCTGGCCGAGGCGCCGAACAGCCGGAAGCCGCCGTCGAGGCCGCCCAGCGCGCTGCCGCTGTCGCTGCCGGCGCCCGCCGTGGCGTTCACGGGCACCTCTGGCACCTCCAGCGCCGCCGCCGCCGCCGCCGCCGCCGTCGCCGCCGCGGCCGCGTTCGTCGTCGCCGCCGCCGCCGCCATGGTGTCGCTCGCTCGCTCGCCTGCGCGCCGGTTCGCTCGGCCGATGACGTCACCGTAGCTCCACGTGGCTTCTGACACGGACCAGGCCGGGACGGTGGACGGCGCACTCGGAGGCGAGCGGGGACGGCGGGAGGCCTGCCCGCTGCCTGGCTGCGGCATCCGGTCCACTGCTGACGAGAGCCACACGCTCTGCACTGAGCACGCGGCACATGGCACGAGGTTGTCGTTGTTCTAACAGGCTATCGTACAATGTACACGACGTCGTCTATTCGGCGGCCGCGGTAGTAGTCGCCTCCGCCGTCGATTCAGCCGACGCGGCGGGCGCGGCCGCGGGGCCGCTCGCTTTGTACAGGTCCTTCCGCATCTCGGGCAGCACCTTGCGCGTCGAGTAGTACAGGCCGCAGGCGTTGCACAGCGTCTGCACCACACAGCTCGCGCAATCACTCCGCATCGGGGCATCAGCACGCCCGCCGCTCCGCCGCCTCAAGACATGCGCGCATGTCCGCGTACGTTAGGGCCCAGAGGGCCGCGCCGGGGCGCGGGGGTGTCGCGGATGCCGATGCCGCAGTGGCTGCACCGCCAATTCGCCATCGCCGCTGCAGCGAGCCCCGCGTCCCGGTCGTGGGCTGCCGCCGTGTGTCAGCCGTGGCCGCGTCTTCCTAGCGTGATGCGCCGCGCGCACGCACCGTTGCGGAAGGCGGCCGCAGGGCTGTACTCGCGAGCGGGCCGGCCCGGCGTGGGCGTGCCGGACGACCGGTCGTCGAGCAGCGGCGAGCTCATCCGCGCGCTCGAGTACCGGGCCGTGGGCATCGCCAAGGTCGGCAGCGCCGCCGTGTCGCCGGCAGGCGCGAAGGCGTACATCGACCGCCGGTCGCGCGCCGCGAGCCGCGCCAGCGTTTGCCTGCACGACCCGAATGCCGGGCCCGCGCGCCAGACAGGCGTCCCGAGTCAGCGCTTCCCGGCCTCGTCGGGGGTTGTCCCAGTCAACCCGCACGGTCCCGTACGCTTCTTCGACGGCGGCGTCGTCGGCGCCGCGCCGAGCCCGCCGCGCGGACCGCCCAAGCAGTGCCGCCGTGGGGTCGTCGCGCGCACGCCGCTTGGCGCTGGGGTGGGTCGAAGAGATATGCTGGCGGCTCCGCGGCGCGCGCGGTTAGCCCACCCGTGGCCGCAGTGATGGATGCATGCGTGTCAGGGCGTACCGCGTCGTCCGCTCGCGGCCTTCCAGGTACCGCTCCAGCTCGACGTCGTTCAGCACCGTCAGCTGCGGCGCCCAGTCGTCGACTTGGTCCAGGGTCCGATAGCGCTGCTCGGGCACGCGCGGCCGGTCTGCGGGATCGCCGCATGCTTCGGGGCAACACCTCCAGGCTGAGTGCACTGGCCCACCGTCCGCTCGCACCGACGCGGCGCCGCCGTACAGCCTTCCAGCGCCGTCTCGTCGCCTGCCAAAAACTGGTAGAGCCGCCGCCGGTACGTGGCCAGGTGGTCGTAGATGGCCTGCGCGATCTCTGGCACAAACTCGCCGCCGACGCCTGCAAGGCTCCACGACCGGCGCGCACTTGCCAGCGTACCGTTAGCCGCGGCCAGCGGCGTGGCCGGCCCCGCGCAAGCGGGACGCACAGAGGTCCGCGGCCATGAGCCGGGCGAATTCTTCGGGGGTGACGCTGGTGTCGTGCGGGTCCCATTCGAAGCGGTCCGTCAGGCGCACATTGCCCACGAGAATGTCCAACTGCGGTCGCCACTCCACCCCCAGACAGCAGGCGCCGGCTCGGGATCGCGTTCCTGAGCGGCCCGCGCCGCAATCGCGCGGTGCGCATGGGTGGCGCGCGCACCTCGATAACAATGGATCCCTCCACTTCGATGTGGCTCACGGGGAGCTCTTCCAGCGCGTTGTACCCGGCCAGCTGCGCCTCAATGGCGGCGGCAATGGGGCCCTCGAACATCGCATGGGGCAGGTCCAGGTCATCACACAGCAGCTGGGCGTACTCGGCCGGCCGCATGACCGGCTCTGGCGCAAGCAGACCCCCAAGGCGATCCTCAACCGCGACGATTAGGCACACCAATGGATCCAAGTCAAGCGGCGGCCACCGAGGGCGTACCGTGCAGGTTCCACAGGAACGCGTCACGCAGCCGGTGGTTGCCAATGTCCAGCTCGAGCCGAATCGGCACCAGCACTTCCTCCGCGTCGCTGATGGCTCGGATCTCCTCTTTCGTGCTGGCGGCGTCCCATCGCCGGGGTCGACCACGTCCGCGGTAGGCGCCGTCAGCATACCACCCTTGCCGCTGCCGCCGCGTCTATGCATGGCAGCGACTCACAGAATGTGGTGGCGCGTTCGCGCGACGCGGACCCGCCGTTGCTTCGTGGGCGGCCTTCCGCTGTCCGAGGCGTGCTCGTCGAGCGAGTCGTCGTCCGAGCCCGAGTCGTCGCTGGCGGCCCGTGCCCCTTGCGCACGCAGCCGGCCTTGCAGAAGTGAGCGACGATGGTCCCATTGCAGCAGCGCACACCCCCAGCGCGACATACTGGTAGGTTCGCCGGCCGGCCAGGGCCCGACTTCTGCCAGCCTTGTGCGACAGGAGCAGGGCATTGCCGTACGACGCCAGGAATGCCTCGTCGTGCACCACGTACGGCGACGGTTGCGGCCGCGCGCGCGGCGCTGTCGCGCGGCAGCACGCCCACCCCACGTCAGCATCCCTCACACAAGCTCTTTAGCTGAACGTCCTGTTGCGTGGGAGCGCTCGCGGCGGCTCCTTCGTACGGCCCACCACCCGCTTGATACGGATCGCCCCCTGTAGCTGACGGGAGAACTGCGGCGCTAACCGGTCGCCCTGCGCGATGGCCCGCGAGAACGACGGCAGCGGCTAGAATGCCGTGCCCAGCCGCCTCGCCGAAGAGCCGGTCCGCAAGAGTTAGCAACTGCGTCCCGCCCGTTCTTCGAATGGAACCCAGGACGCACCGGCACCAGCGCCTCCCGCTCGGCAGGCGTGCGCGGGTCCGCTACGTCGTCCGTCACGATGGGCAGGGGCTGTTCGTTGCCGGCCATGCCGTCGTCGTCGCCTGGCCCGGGCGTGGCCGCGGTCGACGGCGCCGCAGACGGCTCGCGGCTAGCCCCGGTAGCCGACGGCACCTCGGCCGCGCCCGCCGGGGCGTCGCTCATTGGCAGCTCCGCGGCCGGCTCGGCAGGCACGCCCGCGACGGCCTCCACGGCCATGGCATGGTTGTCGTCCGCCATGGCGCGGATGGGCCCACGGTGGGCGCCTGGGGCGCCGCCTTGCGAATCAGCGGGCCGTTGGGCGGGTTGACGTGCGTGCAAGCGGCAACCCCGTCGTGGCGGCGGCAGAGAACGCCGCGAACGCGGTGCTCTTTCGGTGTTTGCTCGTCCCAATGCCAGCCGTGTCAAGGCTGTCCCAGCAGCAGCAGCAGCAGCAGCGGGCCGTCGGCCGTCGCCCGAGGGGGTGCGCTCTCGGCCTCGCGGCGAGCACCGCAGTCCGACACCGTTGGCGCCAAAATCGACTGATGACGTCATCGGCTTCGACAGAGCGCGACAGTGGCGGCGGCCGACAGACGGCGGCCCGCGAACGAAGGACGGGAGGAAGGAGCTGGGCTGCCAAAGAACCGGCGGGACGGCTAGGCAGCAGCAGGAGGGTGTCGTTTCTGTGCTCCTGCGCCGGCGCGCGTCTGGAGTCGGCGCCTCTGCCGCGGACCGCGGCCACACGAACGCTGCTAGCAAGCGCTGCAGGCAGCTCTGTCAGCGTGTGCGTCGCGGCACCAGCGAGACGGCCCTGCCCTGCCAATGCAAGCCACGGTGGCGGTGTTGCCACCAGGCCGATACGCAGCTCGACCATGGCCGGCTCGGGGACGACGGGTAGCGCGTCCGTGGAAGGTGCGGCCAGGGCGCAGACGCCAGCACAGAACCTCGGCCATGCCACGCCTCACAACGACCCTGCCCTGGCCCAGCCGCCGGTGTGGCACTGTGTGCAGTGCTCGTGGACGTGGTGAGCGAGTTCCTGGAGGCAGCCCTGCACACGATTCTCTACTCTCGAGAGCTGTACCCGCTCAGTATGGCGGTTGTGTTGTCCGCTCACTCGACGCGTTACCAGCGCGCCTGGGCTAAAACGCTTGCCCGCTCGCTCCCTGCGGCTGGGAGGTGTGTGCGCGTAGCCGCGTTCTCCAAGGTCAAAAAGTACAATGCGGCGGTCTACATGTGTCGGCATCCGGACGTCGCCTTTTACATCCGCCACGCCGTGGCTAGCCTCCAACCGCTCCTGCGACAGGTCTAACCGACAGCACCGGCGGCTGCCGGCGTTCGAATCGAACTCACAAGCCAAAGTTGCCGCTGCTACTTTGACCACGCTGTACCGCCGTTTCAGGGCCTGCTGCAGCGCTGCATCGTCGTTGTCACCAAGCCTGACCGCACTCCCTTGGAGCGGTTCATCTTTGAGTTTGACGCGCTGTGGACGAGGCAACCGGGGGCAGCAGCAGCAGCAGCGACGTACGGCCCCCGCTCTGAGGCGCGCGAAAAGCTATGCCTTCGACTGACCACCACTTGTCCTTGTGCTTGATTGACCCTGCGCTATACAGGCTGCAGCTGTCGGCTGCGGAGCTCGAGGCCTACTTCCGTGCGTTCATGTCCAAGATTATGTTCTGCGACCACGAACTGAAACCGAATCCGCCAGGTGCCAAGCTTTTCTCTTGCACGAGCGCCATTCGCCCATCCGGCTGCATGGCTAATCTTGTCCAAGCGGTGCGGTGATCGTTTCCACGACGTTGGCGTAGATGCCACCTTTAGTATTTTGGCGCACGTGCGGCAAGTGGACGGACGCACCATCGAGGCCGCACTCACGGGCGAGGAGGTTGGTCGGCATCTTGGGCAGAGAGGCGTGGACGTAATCCGACGTCGCTAACGCCGGTTGGTAAAGCTGCGTGACACCGGGAACGCACACATCAGCTGGCTGCATGGGAGCCCGCAGAGAATGAACCTGAACACGCACTGTCCACGAGCGGCGAGAGTGTACCTAGTTCCGACATGCCTCCTCTTGGCAAGCTAGCCAGCACCGGACATAGCCAGCTGATCCCGTTCAAGTCGCTAGACGCCGGGCTTCTGAAAGTACGCAGCCGCCGAACGTGGCCGTGCGCAACGTTGCATTTGTTGGCTGACCACTCAGTGGCATAAGGCATCAATCCCATTAACAACCTTTATAAGATTCAACTCCTTGCACAGGATATGAAAGGATCGCCCGAACCCTAAAATCCATAAAGTTTGGGTTCCAATTGGCTGTAGCGAGAAAGATGTAAAGGACTTTTGTTCAGCAAGCATGAAGTAAGATATTATCACTTCGTTCAGCAAGAAAATGTTCATTCATCTGACACCAATATCCAGGACTCATATAGAAGGACATACACGTTACCGGTGCATTACAAGCATCAGGACTTACAGGTATCAGAAAGTTTCAGCATTTCATGTCATACTGTTAAACTCCAACTAGGGTAGTGAATGTGATGTTTTCTTTAACTCCAAATTGGACGCAAGAACGCTCGTACATCCAACTGAACTATGCAATGAGTGCGCACATGCACATGCAAGAACTCAAAGTTCAGCAGAATTAAGCTAGTGCAAGGCAGCACATATGATAGTAGAAGCATTGGAAGTATATACTAAAGCACTACTAAAGAAGTCTCTAGCTCTACAACAGCACTGTAGAGTAATAATTTGAACGATGAAGCAGGCAGTAATCCATACGAAGCAACCAGGACGACGACAAACCACAGTAGAGATTAAGAGTTTAAAGTGTACGAAGCATGCCACAATGAACATATAAAGCATATGAACATCAGCAGCTTTAGACAAATGTCCGTTATGCCAACAAAATCTACTACTTGTTGCCACAAGTGTCGAGAATGAGTCATGGTATAACCTTCTTGAACGGTACAGCAGTAATCACAGTGGCATGCAAGAATGTTGATGATTAATGCAAAAGGTTGTGCTTACAAGGAGCGCAGTCTTGACAGAACTGCTTTGTTAACGTGTTAACATTTTTCACAGTCTTCAGTATGAATGGCAAGAGTATGGGCTGTAGATTGGTGAGCATTTAGGCTCTTTGTACTCGTTGTCTGTTTTTCGATCTTTATAGAGTTGTATATGCACAGGTTTGGTAGACTACTTTCTATGGCCAACTTACTCTGTTTGCGATGTTTTTCTTGACCTGCAGTAAAACTGTGATTCAGTGCCCCATTGCTCTTTGTTAGCCCTTGATCTTCACCGTACGTCGCTGGTTTATTTACTTTGAATGTTTGTTTTCTGTTTCTTTCTCAGTTCCTACTGTTTTTCAGCTGAATGGCCCCAGTTGCTAATCGTCCACATGAAGTGCCAGTAGCTTCGCATTGACAGTGGCATCGTCTACGTGATAGGCACTCTGAAGCTGCCCCTTTATCGGAGGACGTTTTGTAGTTACAGCGCAGATGGTTGCGCTGGGTCGTTGAAGAGGTTGAGAGACTGTTGCCATCATCTTAAATTTGCGATGCATATTCTTCTGCCTTCCACCGCGATGCCGCACAACGCGCGGTCGACTACCGCAGTTGCGACCCTCTGCCTTTGGCGCCGCTGGTTTTGGCCGGCGTTTCTTTCATCAAGCCTGCCTGGATTGGATGAGCCGTCCTCAGGAGGCCAGGGGGTACCTGCTTGCCGCAGCCGCGCCCAGAACGCCATTGCTGAAGAAGTAGCACCGGGCACCACCGGGCGTCCCATGCACTGTGGCGTGGTCCTGACGGCAGGTACGACCTCGACGCCAATCTCCGGTGTCCGGATGAGGATGACCGTGATGGCGATCCAGATGGCCGAGAGCACGAGGGCGGATGCCTTGAAATTGGTGGCCTCCGTCAGGTGACCAAGGTTGCGCGCGTCCAAGTTTTGCGCAAGCTCGTACACGCCGAAACCTGCCAGCACGTCGATCACGACGGCGTCGCGCTCCACGACAGCTGGAATCCCCCTACAACGCGTCGTTCTCTTCACTGGGTGGGTGACCCACGGTGTGTAGTTTTGCGTTTGCGCCTCATCCGGTGCGACGGCCGACGCGATTCTCTTCCGCGGGGTGCCCCGCACCCAAACTACCAGGTGGCCCCGATGACTGCTCGGACGGGGTCGCCACCCCGCAAGATCCGATCTACTCCGGCGGGGCGCCGCCCATCGCACCACGCCGACGTGCCGAGCAGCGCAGCGTCGCTGCGTGCGAGCAGCGGCACTAAAAGTCACGGCCGTCGCCCCCTGATGGTGGCGCGCGAGTCGCGGCCGTCGAGCAGGCCGAAGTTCCAGCGCCGACAGCCGTCCGCCAACATAACGAGCACAACGACGACGGCGGAGCACCCGCGGCGGCACTCATCCTGCGGGCCCGCATCGGCGACAAGGCGGTGGCGGCCCTGGGCGTGTCCAAGGGTGCGACGCGCACTGACGTCCGCCCGGCGGCACTGCACCCGCCGCCCGGACGCCAGGCTGCGCCCGGCCAAGGATGTCACCGTCACCGGCGCCGACAAGGAGGCCCTGCGAGTCCGCGGCCTGGTGACCCTCCCTCCACCTTTTCCTCGCGGACATGGAGTTGCCGTGGGCAGCGGCGATGGTCGTCGACGACCTCGCCTGCGTTGTGATCATCGGCGTGGATTTCCAACTCTATCACAACGCCCTGATCGTTCTGCGCGACGAGTCCTGCAGATGGGGCAGACACGCCTGTCCCTGGGGGTCACGGCGCCTCCCGCCGACCTTGCGCCGCAGCACCGGCAACTGCCGGCTGTCGTCTACCGGCGCGGCTGTCGCTACGTAAGGGGGGTGGTGAGACAGCCCTTGATACGCTCAATGTATCGGGGGTGATGGGGAGACTGTTCTTGAACCGGTCTTTCTAAGTTCGTTCGGCGAGACCTTTGCAGACCACCAGTCACCAGTGCCGGGTACCTGCCCACGCAGCCTGCCCCGGTGGGAGGCAGCCTGGCGGGGCAACACCCTGAATGCCATGGCGCCAACGTCCACCCGGGCGCACGTCACGGACAGACGGCCGCCGTTTCCTTGCTCTCTCTTCGGACGGCGATAGGTAGGTACGTGCCAGTACGGTGATAGGTAGGTACGTGCCAGTACGCCACCCTCTCTGCGTCTCCCAGCGTCCGTCCCCGCTCCCTACCCTGGTGTCGATGTTTATTTCTATGATTGTATTTGTCGCGCGCTTGGGAAGCGATCACAATGACATCATCACAGAAACCCACAAGTCGGCGGACGGCGCGCGCCGACGTTGATCTGTGCGCCGGGCGGGCGCCCGCGCGCTTAGTCTTTGCGCAGTGGTAATACCATCGCTGATGAGGCTTCGCCGAGGCATGGTCATTGCTGATTGCAAACTACTTCCAAACCCCGCGCTTCGTCGAAAGGCGAAGTGCAATTTTTGAAAGGCGATTCGTCGCCTCTAAAAACCTCGAATCCAAAAAAGCAAAACATGGGGAGGAGGGGGGACACTTCGGGGCCAGTTCGGGTCGTCCGTCGATTCGTCATGTATCACGGCGTACTGTACACACATACAACAGTTCGTGGGGGGATAGATGGACGGCCAGCGTCACTGCCCCGCCCCAGCCAGGTCACGGATGCGAGCGCGAGAGCTCTTCCAGGATGGCCGGACACTGGTCGATGATCTTGGTCAGCAGGAGCGCGACGTACTCTTTCAACGTGGCCAGCTCCTGCTCGCGCTCTGCCGGCGCCAGCCGCCGGCAGAAGGCCACGGCGTGGTGCCCAGTGCGCGTGTATCAGCTCGCCGTACGTTAGGCCAGTGTTGCGGCACCCCCCCAACTAACAACGCACCTCTCAAGCGCCGCCGCAGGCTCTCGATCTGCGCCTGGTCGTTCGGCGTCAGCGGCGGGGTGCGATGCGACTCGGCGGGGGCGCCGCCGCCGGTGGACCGCGCTGTGGACGGCGGAGGTACCAAGTCCGCGTCTAGGGAGCCGCGCGTGCCCAGTGGGGAGGAAAAGTGTCGCGTGAGCATTCTCGCCTGAAGCACGACGACGGCCCCGGCGCGTTGTACCGTTTGGCAGGAACCGGTAGAGCAGCGTGCTCACGCCGCGTCCGCCCGACTTGGTCACTACCACGATCGGCCCTTCGCCCGCCCCTGTGTGGCGTGGAGCGCACAGCAGCTTCCGCGGCAGACGATCAGCACCGGCGAACGCACGACCCAGTCGCGTGTTCCAGTATGCATCCGAACCGATGCCAGCGCGCGTGGTGACCATCAGCTTGTGCGATGACATCCAGACGACCGACGACGTGCAGTCGACACCGGCGACGGTGATCTGCACAATGTCCGCGGGCGACTTGCCCAAGTTGTCGCCGCGGATGGTGACCGTCGTATCGCCCGACTAGGTGCCCGCTCCCGGCCACGGGGTCTGGCAAGCAGCACGGCATCAGGCGCATCGCCCCCGCTGCGTCTGCTTGCGGTTGCCGTGGGCGCACCTCGGGTCCGCTGTTGGGCGACAGGCCGGTGATCTCGGGCGGGCCTTCGGTGGCCGACTCAGCGGTTGCGCTTCCGGCGCTGTGCGGCACGCTGTCCGCGCTGGCGGATGCCAAGCCCGAGCTGTTCTCCGAGTTGATGAGCCGCAGGATGCCCAGATGGGCTGCGCGGCGCAGCCAGCATGCAGGAGGACCAAGCACACATCAGGTTGGCGTGCAACGGGTGAGCATGCTATGCTGGCCGCGCCCGGGGCGGGGCATACTCTTGCGCCGGCCGTAGCTGCCGCCCTTTTTCGTGTCGTCGAGCGCGTCCAGCTCGGCACTGGCGTTGTTGGACGTCACGGTGAGGGACGATGGCACGCCCAGCAGCTCCGGCTCCAGCGGCACGACCTCGTCGCCCTTGAGCCATGCGCACTCGAACGACAGCTCGCCGCCAACGGGCTTGCCTGCCATGCGTCGGTCCAGTGCCGCGAAGCGGCGCGAATGCTGTGAGATCGCTGCGTTGCAGGAGGACGTGTCGGTACCGCTTTGGACGTACCCTTGCGGGCCAAGGCCTGCCACCCGCGGTCGATCCCGTAGGCCAGTCGGTTCCACCTGCATCGCGTTCGCGACGCGGCAGAGCGACCTGGCTCGTCCGTTCATGTCAGCCAGTTCAGGCATGCCGGCGGTGAGGCCGGCTTGGCGGGCACGTACGCCACGGTGGCAGAGCCGACGACTTCGTTCCGGAACGTGTCCTTTTGCGTGACCGTCATCACCAGCTCGAGCTTCCCGACCTCGGACGCTGGGATCTCCGAGCTGGCGGCAGCGTGTGGGCGACAGGCCAGCCGAGCGTTTGGCTCGCGTCGTTAGGACGGCCGCAGCGTCGGTGCGCCTTTGCGCGCAGGCACGGGGCGGCGGGCTCACATACAAGATGCACTCCTGGTTCCATTTCGGCTGGGCGTCGCCGGCCACGGTGTCCGTCTTGTACTTTTCCTTGCCCAGCTCCATCACGACAAAGAGGGGCGCATCTGCCATCGGTACACCGCCACCAGGCGGCCCCGCACGCTCGCGTCAGCGGCGTGCACGCGCCTAGACGGCTGCGCGCCGGCCCGCGCGCCCGTACCGGCCACTTTGGCAGGCAGGTTGCGCGCCGAGTAGACTGGCCCGCCCCAACACGCGCGCGGCGGCCCGTAACATGGCGGTGCTCAGCATCCTGCGGGCCCGCCTGCAGATTCCTGGATACGGCCTGGCCAGCGTACCGCGCAGGCGCAGCTGGCGCGGGAGCAGGCCCGTCATGGTGCCGTCGGCCAGTGGCGGCCCGCGAGGCGGCGGCCGTTTGCGAGCCAGGCCGATGCCGCAGATCTCTCCGGCGGTCGTCCTCGGCGGCGCCGATCCCGCGCTGTCCACCCCCCAGCGGTCAGCGTCACGGCGCGGTGGCTGCCGTCGCACGCCTGTCGTGTCTGCCACTGGCCGGCTGCTGCGTTCTACCAGCCCGCGTCTGCGCTTCTACATTTTGTGTTCTTCGTATCTGCGTTCCTCGTTCTTTGTTCGTCGCTCTGCGTCCAGCGTGCGCCACCAGCCGCAGCGTCCCGCCAACTTCACGGCAGGCGTCCGCCGTCCGACTGCCGGCGGCCGCGGCGCCGCCTCCGCGCGTCTCCGCGGCGGCCGCTCTGAGGCTGTCACTGAGAGTCGGTGGTCGACGCTGACAGAAATAAAATGGCGCGAACTTGAATCATTCATTGCTGTGATGGGCCGACGGTGGACGCCGGACGACGCCGGACGAGGACGCAGGACGAGGACACCGGACGAGGACGAGGACGAGGACGAGGACGAGGACGCAGGACGAGGGGGAGGAGGAGGAGGAGGACGAGGACGAGGACACCGGACGCCGGACGACGCCGGACGAGGACGCAGGACGAGGACGCAGGACGCCGGACGACGCCGGACGAGGACGCAGGACGAGGACGAGGACGCAGGACGAGGACGGTGGAGCCAGACGACGAGCCGCGCTACGACGAAATCAAGGAGGGACAACGCCTGCTGCAGCGGCAGGAAAGCAGCGACGCCGCTTCCGCTGCGGGACGCGGATGTCACACTCCGTCGACGGCAGCCTGCGACTAGACCGACGCCCCGGGCGGCTCTTGGGATTCACATGCCTATCCATGGCCGCCGAGGAGGTGCCGCCTGGAGCACCCGCTTCCGGTTGGGCCGCCGCGGCCTCCTCTCGGCGCTGTGCGCCGGCGCTACGTTGTACGTGCTAGTGGGCCTCCTCGGACTCCTGCCCGGCCAGGGTGCCAGCGCCGCGGCGTTGCGGGACAGGATGGCGAGCGCGGGGCCGCGGGTGGTCATTGTGACCACGACGCGCTACGACGCACCGCTGGACCCGGCCACCAACGTCCGCTGGGCGCTCGCCGTCCGCACCGCCGAGGCGGCGCGGGCCGCGGGCCACCCGCTCATCGTGGTGGACGGCTCGCCCGCGCCCGACATCGCCGCCGAGGTCGTCCGCGTGCTCGGCACTGAGCTGGGCGCCACTGTCGTGCCGCAGGTCGCTGCCGCGGGCGGCGGCGGCGGCGGCGGCGGTGACACTACCAAGGGCGGCGCCCTGCGCCAGGCGCTCGCCGAGGCCGGCCGCCGCTTCGGCGCGCAGCGGCCGCTCATCGCGTTCCAAGAGCCTGAAAAGTGGTCCATGGTGGGCCACTGGGCCGCCGTGGCGGCGGCGGTGGCGGCGGCCGGACGAACGGCGGGCGTCATCGTGGTGCCGCAGCGCACGGCGACGGCGTGGGCGACGTACCCCCTCGAGCAGCAGCACTCGGAGCAGTTTGGCAACGCGTACGTCGCCAACCTCTTGCGGGACGCGCCGTGGGCCGCGGCGGCCGACGCCCACGGCCGCGGCGGCGGCGGCGGCGGCGGCTGGGACTGGTTCTTTGGCCCCTTTGCGGTGTCGTCGGACCTCCTGCCGTTCTTCGCCGGCTACGACGGCGCATGGTGGGACGCGCAGATCGTGCCGCTGCTGCGCGCGTGGCGGGCCGGCGCGGCGGCGCCGCCGCTCAGCGTGCCGGTCGACTTTGTGTGCGACCCGCGGCAGCGTGCCGAGGAGGAAGGCTCCGTGGCGTACTGCCGCAAGCGGTTGCACCAGCTGCAGTACCTGTTCCCACTGCTGGCAGCGGCGATCGAGTGAGCCATACCATCTGTACACACGAAAAGTTGTCATGCTCAAGACTGTACAGCTTGCTGCATCATGTACACTCTAATGGTTCAGCCCACGACCACCGCGCCCTCCGCCGGTGCGGTGCTCACAGGCGCTGCGTCGACCTGCAGGGGCAGCGCCAGGTCCGGCCCCGTATGGCAGACCCAGCCGGAGCCGGCCTCTTCGAGGGCGACGTGCACCAGCACGGCCAGCTGGGCCGGCACCGCCGACGCCGCCACCCGGTCGGTGGCCAGCACAAAGGTGGCGCGGAAGTAGTCGTCGTGCGGGGGCACCGTCCGCGCCGCGCTCTGCCGAGAAGAGGTCTTGGGTGCCTAGAGGTTTGGTGCTTAGCGGACGGCGGCTGCGGGGTACGTTTGGCGCCGGCGGCGGGGCTGCCGTCGTACCTGGAGGATCGGGTCGGGCGGTCCGGCCGCGCCGCTGGTCATGTACGTGAGCGCCACGCGCTCGGCGAGGCGCGGCCGTGCCGAGCCCAGCAGCTGCTGGTGCGCCACGGGCGAGGCCGCGGCGGGCACCAGCGCGACGCGGACGTGCACCGCCGCCACCGAGCGCAGAGCATGCCGCGCCTGCCGGATCGCCTCGGGGTCCGTGGCGTCGTCCAGAGCGTCGTGGTGCAGCACGCCCTCGACGTGCACCGTCACGTGGCCGCCGTGCGTCACGCGGACCGCCGCGCCGTTGCGCCAGCCGGCTGGCACGGTGACGGCGGCCTGCAGGGACCGCGGCGCGCGTAGCAGGGCCGGCGGCACGGCCGCGCCGGCTTCCAGCAGCAGGCTGATCGCTGTGCGCACGTCCTGGGGCCATCGAAACGGTGTGCCAAACGAGTTGGGGGTGTCGGTGAGGCGTCCGTCTGCTCGAAACCATTTCATGGTAAGGGCGGCGGCGGACCTCGGGCGCGACAGTCGGCAGGGCGTCGGCCTGCAGGAGCACTTGGCGGCAGCGCCAGGCCAGGACCGTGCGGACGGCGGGGCCGTGGCGAAGCGCCCACAGCCGCGCCGACGGAACGTCGGCCACGTCCATGGGCGCGCTCGGCGCCATGTCCGCCGCCGCACGCGTCAGCAGGTGTGCCAAGAGATCGCACGCGGCCGCCCACCTGGAGGCACCCAGCCGAAACGCTCCACGGATCTTTGGTTAGTCCTGCCGGGCCGGCGGTGTGCGGGGCGCCGCACTTCGGGTACCCGTCCAGCAAGGCCGCCGAGTCGTCGTCCATGCCAAACGTGCTGGACCGCAGGAAGGCCACCTTGTGTGTGAGGGTGCGCATCGCCGTAGCCAGCGCGCGGACCTGGTGTGGCCGCCGCCACGCCCCTTGAGGCGGCAGGCTTATATACGCTGGTGTGCTCGTCCGGCCCGTGACCCAGCGCCTGGCGCACCGCGCACCTGGAATGTCGACAAGGGAAGCTCTGGCCGCGCCTCAGCTTGCCGAAGCTGCATGTCGGCGCGGCGAAGAAGCCCCAGATACTCCGACATCACGTCCAACCAGTCCTGCTGGAACGGCCGCGGGCCGTGCGAGGCGGCCACGAGCTGGAGTGCACCTCGCCGTGACCGCCAGGACGCATGGCGTGAGAATTGTCCATCGTGTGTGCGCTCGCAGTAACGGTCCGAAAACCCCGCGCGTACCTCGCACGCCGTGCTGGCGTCGTCCAGCGCCGCCAAGGCCATTTCCAGGCGGTCGCGTGCCGGTTGCGAGAGGTCCTCGGCGGTGGCGGCGGCCATGGCGGCGGCGACCTTGGCCAGCACGGCCAGCGCGTGGTGGGACGACCCGCTCAGTTGGCACGCTTGCAGCGGCTGGAAGACGGCCGCCGCGACCGTCGGCAGCCCGGCCGCCAGCGCGCTCTGGCCCACGTCCAGCGCTGCGAGTCCGGAACATCGCAGCACGAAACGCTAGGCGCGGTGAGCGCTATTGTGCGCTGCGTGGCGCGCGAGAGCCCAAGCGTCGCAGTCGCTACGCACCTAGGATCGGCCATGGGGCGACGGCACGCTGTAGCGTCGCGACGCTGAGCGTCGTGGCCATCGCGTCCCCCGCGACACCGCGTGCCAGCACCTGACGACGCTCCAGCGCGAGCGCCACCATCGCGATCGCGCGCTGTGGTCATCCATGGACGACAGAAGGGTTGGGGCACACCGTCAATCATCAATCAGGAGGCCTCGCAGCTGCTTCTTAACTCGTACGTACCGTCGCCGTCGCATCTTGCTCTGGTGCGCGCTCGAGCAAGCGCTCGCACCGCTGGATCAACGGCGCCCACGGGCCCGGGTGGTCGAGCGGCAGCATGCGGCAGACGAGCACGACGCACCGGCCCACCATCGCCACGGCCGCCGGAGCTGCAACCCCGTGGAGCCATGCGCCCACGCACGCGCAAAAGAGTGCCATGAGCCGGGTTCACCAATCACGGACGCTGCCCGCTTGTGAATCGCACCAGCGTGGGCCGCCATCGCGTCCAACAAATCGGCCACTACGTCAGGCGCCGTTTCCGGCAGCGCCACCGCGGCGCGGCCGACGGCGGTCAGCCAGGCCTTGAGCGGCACCTGCCAGGTCATTCGAGCAAAAGGTCGCTCTGTTCTCCTTGTGAGCGCCTTGTGGTGCACTCCAACAGAGCAGTGGATTTCCGCCGCGCACCACGTCAGCCTCGGTGCCCTTCGCGACGGCGGTTGCGCGCGTCACCCAGACCGCCAGGCAGGTCCCGACCAGCGCATCTGCCGCGCGCCCAAACGGCGCGCCCACAAGGCTCTGTTAGTTGCACATGCCTTTGATGCACGGAGGGCCTCCAAGCTGCTCGTACCCTTGGACGCGGCACCCGCAAGGGTCACGTTCGGCCGCAACGCTGCCAAGACCAGCTTGCTGACGGCCTGAACCAAGGGTGCACTTGGCGCCGCGACCTCGAGGCTAGCGGCACAGCGCGTCAGCAGATCCGCCGCTGCATCGCCGCAACCCCCATCACGACCTAGGGCCGCGTCACTCTCACGCTCAGTTCTGCAGCACAGGGTCCAGAGCATGAGCGGTTCGTTGGACGCACCCACGATGCATGGCGGCGCGCTACGGTGCGCCAGCTGCGTCGCCACAGCATGACACGCCAGAATACATTCGCTTCGGTCGATCGCGGTAGCGGCCACTCGCAGCAGGCGCTGGGCCGAGTTCTCTTGCCATCGGAGACAGGCCTGGCCGATCGTTAGGACCATGCGCAGCGTACGGTCGGTGCCTAGGCAAAAAGAACGTGCCTCCACACCGCCATTGTCCAGCACCGGCGACCGCTGGAGCAAGTGTGGCAGGGCCCGCAGCGCCGCCGTCCGCACCGGCACGCGCGGCTCCTTGGCGATCAAGTCCAGCAGCAGCATTGCCTGCGCAGGCGCGGCCGAGGATTGGCGCGCGGGCGACTCAGGTTAGTCGCAGTAGCGCGGCAGGACTCTGCTGGCGGGACGCCCTGTACGTGGTCCGATTGTACGGCCGGGATGGCGACAGCCAGCGCGGTGAGGGACGCGATCCACGGCAGCACCAGCTCAATGAGCGGCACGTCCACCAGCTGCTGCCGACCAAACCGGTACGCCTGTGTGCGCGAGCACTCCAGCACATCGTGCCTGGCCCATGAGCGGTGGTGCGCGCGCCTTGCGCCCACAGCGCATCGCCGACGCACCTTGGCTGCGAGGTCGGGGTCGTGGCCCATCGTGCCAAAGACTGCAATGAGGCGGGCTCGCGTATCGAGCGGCGTCTCCAGATCTGCACCGCCGCGCAAAGCTAGGCCGTCCGGACATGGCGGGCATGAGCGGTGGTCGACGGGCGCAAGTGCTGTGCTGTGCGCCTACGCTAACGTACGGTCGACCTTGGCGCACAGCCGTTCAAAGACCATCTGCGCCAAGCGCGGCGAGCGCCGGCAGATGCGGCGCAGCGCCTCGATGGCCGCCTCGAGCTCGTGGCCGTGGGTGACCTCCAGCGCCAGGCGTACGCTGTGCGACTCGGCGGGCGAGGCACGCGCCGAGCGCCACGTCCGTTCAGGGTTCGCACCACGCACTCACGCGTGCGCAGAGCGCCACGCACCGGTGGTGGACATCCGCGCGGTCGACCAGGATGGGCGCAATGGCCGCGAGCGCCCTGTTTCCAACAAAGGTAACCCGTGAAGGAGACAGAAAAGTGCGCCAGACTTGAGCCTGGGGGCCGTACTAGGGCGCGCAACCAGTGCGCGCCGTACCGGAGCGTGATGGCCCGGGCAACCGGGTCGTTGCTGAGCAGGACCGTGGTCAGGCGGCGCAGGAACTCGTCCTTGTTGAGCACCTCGGGCACGTGCCGTTCCGTCTCCTGGAGCACGCGGAGCGCATAGATCCGCTTCTCGTTGGGCCTGCAGGGCCCGCCGCGCCGACGGCACACCGGCGGCCCCGGTGAGCACGGGGACCCGCCTGCGGCCGACGACGGGCACGCCCGCGTCCGTACCCGGCCAGGAAGACGTCGGCGACCTTGAGGAGGGCGGCGTTGATGATGGTGGGGAACGGGTACGCGTCGCAGAGGCGGGGCACAAGCAGCAGTGCCTCGATCTCGCTGGCGCGGCTGGCCGGGTCGCTGGCGCCGTGGAGGCGGGCGAGGAGCTGGAGCAGCAGCGCGTCGGCAAAGGCGCTGTCGTCCACGTCGGCGGCCGTTCCGGCCGCTCCGGTGGGCGGGCCGGCGGCCGCGGTAGCCGCCGCCGCGGCGACCCAGGCCGCCGGGAAGTCGGCCGCCCGCGCCGCGGCAGCCATGGGTGCGGCTGCCGTCCTTGGCGTCTCCGTGCCCTTGATGCACACACTGGAGACCTCGTTAACCGACGCGCCCCCGTCTTTTGCGCCGGCGCGTCCCGCTCTTTCCTGCTCTTTCCCGCTCGTCCCGCCGCAGCACGTCCTCCTGCCCTCCCTCCCTGCCCTCCCCCCCTGCCCTCCCTCCCTCCCTGCCTCCCTCCTGCCCGCCTCCTCCTCCGCCTTCATCCACGTGGCCAAGAACGACGTCATGTACTTGTGGGGCACAAGTGGGTGCGTCCGTCGTCTTGCGCGCTCGCGGCGGGCGAACGCGGCGAAGGCGCGCACGGTGGACGCGGCCGGCGAGCGGCGGGAGCGAGGCAGTTTGAGAACGCTGCGACACCTCTCCCACGCGACACAACACTGCAGGCGGTGCCACAGGGCGCACCTGGCGATCGACGACGCGCCGCGGACGTCGTGGGGCGATCGGAGGTGGAGCTGGAGCGAGCTGCGCCGTAGGGCCGCGGACCCGGTGACGCAGCTGCAGATACGCTTGCCGCCACCGCACCGCCGCCGTTTGCATCTGCTCGAGTGGCCGGCGCCGCGCAAAGGGCGCGCGCGCTGCAAGGAACGCACCGAAAATGGGCGACCTCATGAAGTCCATGAAGCGCATGACCGTCACGGTACGTTGGCGTGCGCTGCCGCCCGCGCTCGACGGCGCAGCGCACGTTCATGGACGTCTGCTCATTGATTCGGGGGGTCGGCAGCGCGGCGGTGCTCGGCGGCGCACAGGTCCAACAAAAGATTGGCATGATCGACAAGACGGTGCGCGCGCCGGCGTGCTGCGAAAGGGCGGGCGCTCGCGGCCGCGGCCACCTAATGTCCCCCCCGCCAGTCGACCCACTGTCACGTGCTGCTGTTGCCAGATCGACAAGAACTACGAAGAGGAGGCGCGCCGCTACAAGGGGTGCGCGTCGCGCCGCGCGATCAGGTGCGCCGGACGCGGACGGGCGCTCACGCTGCGGCGCTCCCGGGGCACGCGTTTCTTGCCGCTGCCGTTTAGCATGGCCGCCAAGTCCGAGAGCTTGTACAAGGAAGCGCGCGCGTACCTGGACGCCATTCGCGGTACGTGCACGCAACTTTTGCGGGCCCGCCGTCCAGCGTGCCTGCTGAGAAACGCCCTCGCACGCAGTGCGTGTCGTTGGCGCGCGCAGCGTACTCGTCGGTGCAGCTCCGCGTCGCCGAGGCCATCACCAACTTTTACGACGAGGAGGCACTGCTGGGCTTGTGCAGCCTCAAGTTCAAGGACGCCGCGGAGAGCGTCGACTCGGTCCACCGCAACGCCTTTGTACGCAGCGCCGTCGCGGCGACCCGGTGCAGCGCGCGTGATTGCGTTGACACCGGGGTCCCGCTGCCCCTCATTCGACGCTGTGGCTACCCAGGACAACGAGTTCCGGCCGACCGTGACGGAGCCGCTGCAAAAGTTTTTGCTGGTGCGACCACGGCGGGCGGGGACGCGCCAGCAAGGGGTGGCCGCGACTAAGCGCGCTCTCTGCGTTGCCATGGCTGGCGGCCTGGGAACCCCGGGGAAAACAGCTCTTCCCCGACATCAACGAGGCCTTGAAGCGCCGGGAGAACCTGCTGCTGGACTATGACGAGCTCCGCACCAAGGTCAAGAAGCTCGTGGACAAGCCGTCGGCCGACCCGACCAAGCTCCCCATGGTGAGCGCGCCCGTCCCGAGGGCCAGCGCCGCAGATTTCAGTGGTAGTGCTAAACCATCTTGGCTGGGCGCCGCCGCGACCTCGTATGACCACGGCGCCCCGCAGGCGGAGACGCGCTGCAATGACGCGCGCCAGGCCTACGAGTTCACCAACCAGGTCCTGATCGAGGACCTGCCGCGCCTGTTCACCGCGCGCGTCGCCTACATGGACCCGATCCTGCAGGCGTTCGTGCGGACACAGAACAAGTTCTACTGGGCCGCGGCCGAGGCCATGCAGCCGCTGACCAAGTACTTCACCCCCGAAGTGGGCGAGGTACGCGCTGCGCCGAGCACCGCGCCGCTCGCCTTCGCAGTGCGCTGACGCTGTTCGCGCGCGCTTCGTTTACGTTCGGGCGACACAGCTCACCGATGCGGAGGCGCGTGTGAACCAGGCGCTGCAGCAGATGCGCGGCCTGTCGATCGTGCGCGTTGCCCCGGGCCCGCCGCCGCGGCCGGCCTCCTAGAACCGGCGCCGCCTTGCGTGTGTGGCCCACCGCGCCGCTGTGCATGGGGCGCGGCCCGGCCGCCCTCCGGAGCGGGCTCTGGAGGGAACCGGCGCCGGCACCGGCACCGCACGCGTTTGACCCCCTCGCCATGCGATTTCCCATTTCTCTCCCCCCGAAAATGATGATTGTACTAAAATGCCAGGGTTTGATTCAAGTTCATTGGATCGCAAGGGAAATGAAAGAAAAAAAAGTTCGATGTGTGCCTTCGTGGGTCGCCATGGTACAATGCAAACTGTAGCAGCGGAGGATCCAACACTAGCACGCGTGCAAGGTTTACAGTGCGGCCACCTCTTCTCGTCGCGGTGACCATAAACAAGAGACCAACGCCGTCCTCCCCCCCACCCGGGACTCAGCACATGTGGTAGTGCAGCGTGTCCTGCGACTCGCAGACCTCGCCCTGGAAGCGGTACTGGATGGTGATGTCCAGGTCGCGCGGGTTCTGGTCGTTCGGCTTGCACGACAGCTGGCCGTGGATCGTCTCGCCCTCCTTGACGGTCAGGGTGTCCTTGGTGTAGAACACGGTCTGCTTCCAGTGGGTGTACCGCTCGCCGGGGCCTGGACGACGGCGCACGTCGAACGACGACAATGCGGCGGCGCGTTAGAGCTGGCTGGCGCCGTAGAGCGAGGCGGCGGCGCGGCGTGGCGCGCACCCGTGGAGAAGTGGATCGGCTTGTGGCAGCACGAGAAGGTGCAGTCAAAGTAGGCCACGAACGCGTGGACGTAGTCGTCGCAGTGCGCCGTCAGCGTGAACGGCACGGTGAACCGGAGGTCGTCCTTGGTCACGGTGAGGATGTCAATGTGCTGGCCGGCCGCGGGCGGAGCGCCGTGTGCGGGAGAACAAGGTGGTCACGGTCAGCCTGCGGTGTCACAGTACGTACGCCAGGGATCGCCGCCGCGGGGGGGGGGACGCACCTTGATGGGCACGGTGTCGGTGACGAGGGCGCGCGCCTCGACGGTGTCGACGAGCGGCTCGCGCAGCGCGACCTTTTTAATGCAGCTAAAGTCAAAGCCGTACACGCGGTCCCAGACTGCGCATTCCCCGGAGTGCCAGTAAAGGTCATGGGTGGTGCCGGGGGTGGTTGGGGAAAAAGGTCAGCGTCGCCGTCCGCCCCACCTGTGGCTGTTCGCGTGTTGCCTTTGCGTACAGTCGATCTTCTCGCTCTTGTAGTCGCCGTCCTCGATAGCGCCAATGTAGATGGTCGCCTTGTCGGGGAAGATGTGGCCGCCCGGCGCCTGCGGACCGATGCAGCGCGGCCGGCCGCGCTGGCAGTCTGCGTCAGCACGGTGGCCGGACGCGCCGCTCAGCGTGCGCGGGCAGGCGGGCGTACCAGCCACCGGTCGCGGGCGACGATGACGGTGTCGAGCATGGACTCGTAGAGCAGGAAGTAGCCCATCCACTCGGAGATGATGATGTCGACCTTGGGCACGGGCAGCTCGACCTCCTCGACCTTGCCCTTGATGAGGGTGATCACTGGGGCGCCCCATTGGCGCCCGAGGGCCTTGGACAGCGGCGTCGGTCAGCGCACGCTGGTGCGCGCCCGGCGTGCACGGGTGTGGTCGCACCGTTGCTGTAGCCGTTGTCGGCGACGATCGTGCGGGCGTGCTCGATGATGGACGAACACTCGATGCCGTAGACGTGCTTCGCGCCCGCCTTGGCGGCGAACAGGGACAGGATGCCCGTGCCGCACCCGACGTCCAGGACAATCTTGCCTGTTGGCCGACGTTCGCGCCCTTGCGCGCGCGGCGTGAGCGCCGAGCACAGTGGTGCCGCGCGGCTGCAACGGCCTGCCACGCACCCTTGAACAGGTGCGGGTTCTTGAGGATGGCGTTGCGGTAGCTGGTCGTCCGGACCTCGTCCTTGAGCATTTCCTGCGTTTCGCCGCATGTGGCCAAAGGGCAGGCACGACGTGTCAGCAAACGCACCCGGGCGCCAGCAGCGTTGAGATGAGGGCGTCCACAGCGGCGTCACCTCGTGAATGCCTGCACGTCCCCGGGCCGGTCAGAGAGACACCAGCGCGACGCCGGCTGCGGGGTGAGCAGGTCGCAGCACAGCGAGCGCGAAGTGCTTGGGACCGCGGCAACGTACCAAAGTGGGCGTACGAGTCGAAGTAGTAGTCCGCGCTGGTCATGTCGTACATCTTGCCCTTGCCCGCGGGCTTCTGCGCCGTGGGCGCGCCGTCCGTCGCCATGTTGTCCTGCATCGGTGCGCCAATAAGAGCAGCCCCGCCAGCAGTCAGCACCTGGCTGGCGTGCGCCCGCAGTGTGCAGGGGTTAAGACCAGCCGTGCACCGCGGGCATCATCGGCCACCCCCGCTGCATCCGCTGCATCCGCTGCATCCGCGCGCTCCCCGCGTGCGCCTGCTCTCCCGCCGCGGCCTGCGAGTGCCGTTGCCGCTGCGCGCAGGCGCTGCCGCCCGCCCGCCTGCATCTGCCTACACCCCCCCGCGCCACATGGCCTTCCATTGCCGAGGGCCGCGCCCGCAATATCACCCGCCTGCCTGCCCGCCTCATCACACCGCATCTCGCAGCTTCCCCCCCGCGCTTCGCCGCGTGGCTCTGCGCCCTTCGTCGGCCGCGGCGCATGGGCGCTCAGGGCGCCGGCGGGGTGGTGGTGGTGGCACCGGCGCACCATCGCGTCGCAGCGTCGCCGCAGCGTCGTCGCCTCAGCAGAACTGGCATGGTGAGTGACGTCATCGGACCACGCGGGCGGACCGTGCGGCGGACCCCATGCATGCCCATGCCAGAGCACGCGTCCGGCGAGCCCGGAGAGGTCTAGGAAGGGCGTCGTCTGTGGTGGCGCATGGCGTTGTGTCCATGCCTAGTGCCATGCGGGGGACGGGCATCCGGCGGTCGCATGGTCCCTGCAGCGCGCACGGCGGCGGGCCCACCACCGATCGCGGAAGGGTGGGCCATGTCCGCCGACGCCCTGCGACGGAGCTGATTCCGGAAATGACATGCATGGCAGCAGCTGGCTGTGAGGGCCCATCAGGTGGTGCCGAGCCGACCTCGGCTGCGAACAGTGCGAAGGGAGTGGCCAGCGGCCACCCAATGCCGGTCCCGCATTCCGGCAATAGCGTGAGAGGGAGAGAGCGAGAGAGCGCATCCATCCCGCACAAACTCCAGCCGCCGGCGCCACTTACCGACGGCCATCAGCTTCGCTTTTCACGTATCGTTTATCACGCATCGTTGATCATGGCATGCGTCGTTTATCACGCAGTATAGTACACGTTCGACCGTTCCACGGCATCCCAGCAATAGTTGATTGTGCAGCGGTTCGTCCTTGCAACATGTGCGGGGCTCATCGTCTCTGCTGGTCCTGGCCGCCGGCGTTGGCGTCCGGCGCCTCGCGCGTCTCGCCTTGGGGCGCTTCGGCGGCGGCGTGGCCGTCGTCCGTCGGCTTCTCAGCCACGTAGTTGCCGTCGTCCAGCAGGCCCAGCTCGGCGGGGTCGACGAACTCCATGTCGTCGTCGTCGCCGTAAATGTAGTAGTTCTCCTCGAGGTTGTCGCGGATGTCGTCGTCGCCCGTAACCGGCTCGTACAGGTCCGCGTTGTACTGGTTCGGGTCCGGGTAGCCGTCGTCGTAGTACGGGTTGCCGTCGTCCACGTAGTAGTACTCGTGCATTTCGTCCCGGATATCCTCATCGCCCGCTGTCCGCGCCGGCGCCGCCGCCGAGCTCCCCGGCGCAGCAAGCAGGGGGGGTGCGTTAGCACGTCCGCGCCATGTGTCAGTGGGGGGCCCAGGGGTGTCGCATACTCAGCGGGACGTAAACGTCCTCGTCGTCGTCCGCCTCGGTGGGCAGCAGGAGGGCGATGGGATTGTTGAGCTCCTTGCTGATCGCCTCCAGCGTGCTGAAGGAGAGCCGGTTCGTGGCGTACATCATCATGGTCATGAGCGAGACGATGCCAAACGCCATGGCGATGGCGAGGCGCGTCCGATTTCCGCCCAGCACTTCCATGGCGGCGGCGGCGGCAGCAGCGGCGGCGGCGGCGGCAGCAGCAGCGGCGGCGGCGGCGGCGGCGGCGGCGTGCGGCCGCGCTTAAATAAATCAGTGCGGACGAGCCCGGCCTGCGCGTGCGCCGCACCACGGCGAACGGCAGCGGCCTGCTGCTGCTCGCACGCGTGGCGACGTCGGCACGCGCCGTTCCCCCGGGGCCGCAGCACCCCACGGCGCCGCTGCCAGGCACGACGACGCCCGCGTACGGTGCGTGCCGTTCGAGCGGCCCGCACGCGCCCGTCGCCCCCCGACCCCAACAGCACCCACGGCGCTCTCTGAAACGGACGACAATCGCACGTGCGCCTGAACGTGCCCCTCCAGCAAGTGCCCCGCAAACCTCCACGGCGTCGCCCCCCGTGCCCCGCGATCATATGACGTCATCATCCCCTCGATGACGTCACCTATGGCGGCGATGGCGGCGCCCGACGACGCGGCGGCGGCGGCGGCGCTGCGGGCGCGCGTCGCCGACCTGCAGCGCGCCGTCCTCGACTTTACCGTCCACGACAGCACCGCGTGGTACGACAGACACCGGGGCACGCGGTGGACGCGGCAGACACGCGTTTTTTTTTTTGGTTTGACCGAGTTGCGCGCGCTCCACTCGCCCCGCCGCCTCCCCTCGCTCTGCCGGCCACACGCAGGACGGAGCTGCTGAACAAGTTCGAGCTGGTGGACGGCCACATTGAGCAGGTCACACAGCGCCTCCGCGCACCGCAGCTGCGCCAGCTGGTCGTCTACCCGGCCGACCTGCCGGCCGACCGCGTGCGCCAGACGCCCGAGGTCCTCAAACATGGTACAGGAGCGGCGCGGCCGCGCGCGTCGTGCTGCGCCACTCTACCTGCGGCTGACCTCGACACTGCCGCGCGCCGGCACTGGAGCTTCGGCCCCGCCCATGCAGTGCCGGAGCTGCTGCGTGTGCGGCCCACGGACGCCGTGGACGCGGAGCAGAATGCGTGGGCGGCCAAGGAGCGGGCCGAAGCGCCTGCTCCGGTGGACCCCGCGGACAGCGACGCAGCGGCCGTGCGCCGCGAGCTGCAGCGTCTCACCGTACGGCGAGACGCGCGACGAGGCAGCGGCTGGGTATGCCGCCCACGGCGGCGCGTAACGTTGCGTTCGGTGGACCGTGCGGTTGCGCACGCGGGGCGGCCGCCATCCAGGCGCAGCTCAAGGCCTACGACACCGCGCTGCAGGCGGCGCTGGCGGTGGTGGGCGAAACGGCCACGGCGTCCATCGCGGCGTCCACGGCCGCCGCCCGCCTGCCGTCGGCGCGCCCCGGCGGCGCGCGGCCTGCCGGCGCCGTGGACCGCGGCGCCCAGAGCCGCCTGTTTGCGGCGACGCTCGTCGGCGCAAGTGCGGCACGCAGCTTGGGCGAAGCAATGGGCGTTGCGTCGACGCTCACCCCAACCCCCAGCCGCGAACTGTGCCGGTGCCGGTGCCGGTGTGCCAACAGGCCTGCCGCCGCTGGACAACCGCTCGGTCATGCCCGACGCGGGGAGGCCCGCGCCGGCGGCCGCTGTCGTCGACCTCACCGAGACGCCGCCGGCCGCTGGTGTGAAGCGGCCCAGCACGGGCCTGTACACGAGCGACGCCATGTCCAAGCGGCCCGCGGTGGCGCCGACCGATGGCGCAAGTGCCGCTCGCTAACCGTGGCGTGCATGTATAGGGTGGCCTATTGGGAGTTTACACGAAATGTACAATGTTGGCGATGTACAATACACGGCGTTACCGCCGCCGGCGCTTGTGCGACCGCGCCGCACCCCGCTCGTGCACGGCCGCCGCGCCGCGTTTCTCCGCACGGGTGGCAGCGCCGACGCTCTCCACGTCGACGTCCTCGGTGTCGCTGCCGGTCGCCGGGTGGTCCGCGGCCGGGCGGGCGGCCTCGTCGTCGCCGTCGGCCGACAGGCTGCCACGCCGGCGGTCGTGCTCGTCCTCACGCTCGAGCTCGCCGTCGCTGGCGTCACCCCCGCCGGCCAGCCGGGCCTCGCGCATCTTCCGCTTGAGCTTCTCCAGCGCGGCCATGCGGCGGTGCTTGGGCATCTTGATGATCTCGGGCGGCAGCTTCATGCCCTCGAAGAGCTGCGGCCGCCGACCGCCCGTGGGCGCCGCCGCTGCCCGCCTGCGCTCGGCGAACTGCGACCGCGGAAGGCGCGCCACTGCGGGCAGCGGCGCCGGCGGCAGCCGGGCCGGCTGCGGCAAGAACAGCCGGACCGGGTGCTGCAAGAACAGCCGGTCAAAAGCTGGGTCACGCAACCGGTCATCCATCCAACGAGGAGAACGCCGCCGTGGTTAGCGGCGACTCGGGCGCAGAGCCAGTCCCCAACGGTCGCGTCGCGGCGGCCGTACCGCCGAGCAGCATCTCGGCCGACTTGCGCATGCGCACGCCCTGGCGCACGCGCTCGACGTCGCTCGGGTCGACCTTGGTCAGGCTGTTCCAGATGCGCTCGACGTCGGCGACAAAGGCGTCAAAGTGCCGGTAGGGCGTGTCCGGCTGCTGGAGCCGGTGCCGGACCGTGGCAAAGTCCAAGAACTTGGCGTTCGCGCGCAGCGGCTGGTTCCTAGATCGCCCGGCCGCAGCGCCACCTTTTCCCAGGCCGAGACGAACGAAATGCGTCAGGGCCCGACCGCGTGGCGCCGACCGTTCCCTGCGGCCTCCGCGCGCCCCGCATGCGTACGGCGTGCCGAGCGCCAGGCCGTCCCAGTCGAGCCGCAGGAGGGCGTCCAGCAGGAGCGGCAGCAGGTGGCGCAAAACGCTTTGGGTGGACGCGCCCTCGACGTCGCTGGTGCTGACCCGGCGCGCGCGGCGGGCCGACGCGTCGTCGCTGCTGCCGGCGCCGTGCGCCGCGCCCTCGGACCTGCGTCGCCGCACACGCTTGCGAAGATTGTCCAAAGGGATTGAGCGCGCGCGCACACACACACAAAACACGGCCGTGGAGGCAGCCGCGGGGGGGCGTACTGCGATGCGACCGCGGGCGCTGCGGAGGGCAGCTTGGCCGACGTCGCGAGGAGGAACGCGTCGACGGCCGCGTCGCCCTGCCGCCGCAGCTGGCGCGCCTCGGTGCCGTAGAACGACTGGGCGCCGTTGTAGTGGATGCAGTTGTCCGTGATCAGGTGCAGGTCCCTCCTGGAGACCGCGAGCATCCGCCCAACGGACCGTTGGCTGCGGCGTCAGTGGCGGGGCCTTGCCGCGGCTTCTAAGCATCCTCGGCACGCACCGCAGCGCGTTGGCGTTCGGGTAGTGGCCCGAGGCGATCTTGTCCCGCACGTCCGCCAGGCACATCGGGTTCGGCACCACCTTGAGGTAGTCCTCCATGAACTCGGGCGCGATGTCTGGCGGCAGCAGGAAGATGCCGAACGTGTCCAGGAAGACCAGGTGGTCCAGCAGCGTCTGCAGCGTCGCGTCGGCCGTGAACGGCGGCAGCCGCTGCGCAATCCGGTTCTCGTACTGCCCGCGCGACGTGCTCGGCCGGGGGAGAGGAACGGCATGAGCGCAACGCGCCTGTGAAATGGCGCGGTCGTCCGCAGCGCGTCCTCCGTACCTCCTCCGGCACGGGGCCGCTGCTCTCGGCCGCGCTGCCTTCCGCCCGCTGCCGCTTGCGCTCATCGCGCAGCTGCTGCAAATGTGCGCGCCTGCCGAGACTATGCCAACGAGCGGTAGCAGCGTGCCAAGGTGAGCCGCTGCGGCGGCGCTGCAGGTGGCCACTGCCCTCGGTCTGTGCCAGGCGTACCGCTCGTTCTGAAGCGCCTCCTGCTCGGCGCGCAGCGCCTTTTGCCGCTCGCGGTACCGCCGGTACCGCTCCGCGTCGCGCAGACGCTTGAGCTCCTTCTTGGAGAGCGCCGTGCCGTTGGCGACGCCCTGCCGATCGCGCCCATCATTCCCCGCGCGCCCCACAAGCGCTTCAGATCGGCCGCAAGCGCGCAGGCGGCGATGCGGTCCAAGAAACTGGCCGACGTACGGAGGCGCGGCCGTTGCTCTCGAGGTCGGTCAGGTCCTCCGCGGCGAACTCGGGCACGGTGCTCTGCTCGCCTGCAATGTCCTTGTGCCGCTTGCGGAACTTGTGCAGGATGCGCCGGCCGACTTTGCGCACGTGCACCGCCTGCTTGTAAATGTCCGAGCCCTGGGCGTTGTAGGTCATGCAGTTGGTGATGATCTGCTGGAAGTCGGCCTCGAGCGCGGCAAAGTTGGCGTCGTAGACGCCGTCCTCCAGCCGCCGCTTCATGGTCGAAAAGTCCATCGGCCGCTTGATGATGTCCAGGTAGTCGGGCACCTGCGGCCAGGCACGCACAGTGTGAGATGCGAGGATCAGCCGCCGTTGAGCTTGCGCGGTCCAGTCAGCGCTCACGGCCCGGCAGAGAGGGCTTAACGTGCCTCCTCGGTGTTGACCGGCTCGGCAAAGACAAAGTAGGTGTCCGTCCGCTCCAGCTCGGCCAGCAGCGCGCGCAGCTGGGGGGCCGGTCGCGGGCAAAGAATGCACCGGAACCGCTCGTCAGTACGCCGTTCGTCGCCGGCCATCGCGCACAAATGCGCGCCCACCGAACGTACAATCGGCCGCCGCGTGTCGATCAGCCGCCGCCGCGCGTTCAGGTTGTCCTGGCTGCCGTGTTGCGCTGCGCCGCGGCCGACGCGTTTGCCAGTCCGCACTGCCGTATGATTAGCGCGGCAGCCTCGTCGCCGACGGCGCGGCCCGCGGACCCAGCGTACCGATGGCTTGGCGCACGGTGGCGATCCGGCTGCGCACGTCCGCCAACTGGGCCTGCAGCGGCGCCGCCGCCTTGGGCAGCGCCACCCTGACGGCCTCGGCGGCCTGGGCAATCCGGTTGCGGACGGCCTCCGCGGCCGCGGAGCTGCTGCTGCCTTCGGCCGCGTGGCCGCTCTTGCCGGCCCGGGCCGGGCGCGGCGACTTGGACGGGCGGTCGCCGGCCGCCGAAGCGCCGTGCGTCGCGTCGAGCAGGGCAAGCAGGTCGCGCTCCAGCGCGCTCAGGTCGATGTACTCGCCGGTGTGCAGCTCGGGCCACTCCTACCAGTCGCAACGACCAGTGACCGACGAGCGGCGCATCAGCAATGCCGGCACGCCACGAACGGGTGCTGACTATGACGCGGGGCACGCACCGCGTCGTCCACCTGGCTGAGGCGGTCCGCCAGCCGCACGGCAGGGTGGGCCTTGAGGTCGGCGAGCACCGCCTTGGCTTGCGCCGTCACGACGTCGGGGACCGTCTGCGCGAGCTCGGTGAGCAGGCGCACGTACATCCGATCGAGGATGGCGCGGTTCTGCAGGGAGCGCGCCAAGGCCTGTGTCGTCGTCAAGTCCCAGCGCCGCTGCAGCGCGCGCCCAACTCCTTGTGCGCCGCGGCAGGGTCGCAGCCATGAGCAACCGCCGCTGCGCCAGCATGGTCGGTCGCACCGGCCCTGCCCTACCGTTCGCATCTGCTCGATCGACAGCAGCGGCTCGGTCAGGTCGAGGCGCAGGCGGTAGTTGTAGTTGCGCCGCCGCGGCGCCATCTCGACGGCGATTGCGTGGATGAGCGGGCGGCCGTTCATGCTGCACCCACTCACGCGGGGGGTTAAACGCCAACGCGCGCCAATGATGAGCTAGGTGCGCAACGGGGCAGCCTGCCACGGTGCCCAGACGTACAGCTGTCGGCGATGGGCCCAGTACGTCCAGATGTCCTTAACCACGTCGGGCGGCACCCGGGTGGCCGCCGAGACGGCCGCCAGGTCCACCTGCGCGGCAAGCACTCCGCCAAAACTGGCCGCTACGATTGGCGGTGAGCATGCTGCGTGGGGCGGTGGTGTCCACAAAGAGCGCGGCCGCGGTCCTCACCTTGGATGGGCTGAACTCGTGGCGCACCGACAGCGGCTTGCCGGCCAGCAGCGCCGCGGCGCTGCTGCGCGTGGACTCGCCGGACCGCGCCTTGGAGTGCCTGCACGCAGCACACGTCGGTAGGAGACGCGGGGCGTGCCTTGGTGAGTGCGCCCTACGTTCGCGGTGCGTGGCAGCCGCCGCGGCCGCGGCCGTGGCCACCGCACCGTGCACAGTAGACGTCGTTGTAGACGGTGCCCCGACGCTCGCGGATCTGCATGGTCAGGCCGTGGCGGATGGCGCACGTGACGTGAAACGCCGCGGTGCTGTGGGGCGGCGGGGCACGCCCGGACATCGGCGTCGCGCGCTGCGCGTTAGCCACGCGGCCCTGCGCTGCAAAGGACCGGGCCGGCCACGGACCAGGTGTTGACGCAGCACTGCACGCAGGCGCCCTCGCAAATGTGGCACAGGCTGCACACGAGCTTCTTGCGCTCCTCGGAGATGAGCTGTGGACGCGCCACCGCACTCCGCGCCGTTGCGCCGTTGGTGCGTAAGCGCCACGCAAACGCTACCCCGCCATCGCTGAATGCATCCGGACGCCGCACCTCCACGTTGACGACGGGCTCCATGAGCCGCACGTCGTCAAACGCCGTCTCGGGGATCCAGAGCGCGCAGCTGGCGTGGCACCACTCGCCCTTGTCCGTGCGCTTCATCGGCCCGCCTGTCGCGCCCGAGGTCTTTCCGACCACAGGCCCCGCTATCGATCAGCACCCGGTGCGCTACCACGGCACCCCCTCCCCCACCCGTGGCAGTGCCTGGCGCACCGCGGTTGGGGCACAGGATGCAGCGCAGCGCCTCGCCCACCGACGAGCAGCCCTGGCAGAGCCAGCCCCTTTCCGGCACGGTGATGATGCCGTAGCAGGCCTGCCCACCCATCGCGTGCGGCGGCACAAAGAAGACGGGAGACATCAATGCCGTTCCAGTCCTCCACGGTCCCCGTGCAGGGCACCAGGCGCGCACCTGGTGCAGAGCGGCGCCGCACCCGTCGCAGTAGACAAACTCGTTGGCGTCCTGCGCGTCGGGCTCCTGGCACACCGCACAGACCGTGCAGTCCGCGACGATCTGGTCGGCGCGGTGGTACAGCGTCCCGCCCCCGCCGTCGCCCTCGCCGACGGCGTCGGCGTCGCCCGACGCGGGGCTGTCCGGCGACCCAGCGCGCGTCGTCGCGTGCCCGGTGCTGCCCCGGCGTGTGGCGATGCTGCCGCCGTGACCGCCAGCCGCGGCGGCCGCCTGGGCGCTGTCGCCAGCGGCTGCGGCATCCGCCGCGCGGTGCTCGTCGCCGTTGAGCGACAGGAGCCACTCGTGCTCGACGCGCGCATAGTCCTTCTCCAGGCGGTCCAGCACG